>Ga0067045_1027366_pt1 | contig 216587 bp, 160 predicted proteins | sample TerdegcTABiofilm_FD_59184 | JGI IMG/M metagenome (GOLD analysis project Ga0067045, IMG submission 59184) | Combined Assembly of (Gp0054472, Gp0054536) Wastewater bioreactor microbial communities from Singapore -Terephthalate degrading...
GTAATCCCTTATAATCTCTTTGAGCCATCGTAAGTAAAATACTCCTTTCTTAAGGTTGAAGTCTTGAAAAGGAGATATTACGATGGCTCGTCCTCCTAAATCAATTTGCGAACTATTTTGTACACTAGCTTAGAGTGACCTAAGATCTTCATTCTCTTTATCTTCCAAGACTACGCCACATCCGCGTGCTTCTTAAATGAGGCTAGTTTCTGTTGTGTACCTTAGGTTAGGAAGAACAAAATCTTTGATGTCTGTGAGCCTGGTGACCTGATAGATCCGATCAGCCGCATACCAACCGTTAAGAGGTCATCATGGCTTACCCTATTATGGGACAATTCAATCCCCAAACCGATGCCACGAATTTCAGTCGGACCTCTATGGTGTTCTATTCTTTGACTCCCTGACATTACATTAATAGGTTACAAACATCTGCATTGCCTGATTTATGCAATAGGAGTTTGGACTTTTGAGGACTTCAATCCATAGTACTCTGCGCACAACGGCTTCCATTCCTGCTCAAAGAGGAATTGTGCCCGACTGGGGCACTTGGCATAGAGAGAAGACCGGACGCGTTCCCTATTGACGCCAAGGCCGATATAGAAGTCAAAGAAGTAATAGTCGTTTTCCTTGTTCTTAACGGGAATTTATCGATGACGGGATATATAGTATATGTTAAATCTTCTTAATTTTGGGTGGATAAAATACTCCCAAAACAGTAAATATATCTCTAAATCTAAATAAATTCCCTACAAAAAATAGAACGTCATTATTTTCAATATTGGCAATTGACATCCATCGATTTTCAATCTTGGATAATAATGTTTGTTCATCTTGATAATTGCGTCTCCAATCACGGAAGGCTTGGTTAATTTCCCAATCAATTATTGCAAGTTCATGGCCAGGACAATTAATTTCATCTTCGCATTTAAATTCATAATAAAATTTATATGGAATTTCTTCTATCGGCCTTTTTGCCTTATCGAATAAACTAGGCGATTTATAGCATTCGTCATTTCTTTGTTTTGATCTTCTTTTTTCATAAGAAAATCTAATTCCCCTTGGCTTAATAATTCCTAAGGAAGTATTATTAATTTTTTCTTCTTTTAAGAGTTGGCAGAGAGTTTTTATGCTAATATCCTTAAGATATTGTTTTCTTCTTTCCCATTTATCTTCTGTATCAATATGTTCAATTATTTTAATTGAATCCGGATCTTGATATATTCGATAACTTTCTGGTCGGTGATCGTGTGGGTCTTTCGCACATTTAGCTTCGATTAAAGTATATTTTTTAAACATTTTATCTCTGGGAAGATCTCGGTAATTGATAGGATAAATCCTAATTAGGCTAACAGCATCTATATCGACTCCTGCACAACACACAGTTTCGCCATAAGAAATACTTGGCGTAGGATAGGCCTTTACAGTAATGAAGATTCGTTTTGGTTGGAAATCTAGTCTTCTCAAATGTGTATTACGTCTATTTTTCTTCCATTATATAGTTTAATTTTTTCTGCAATTATTGAGCGATGGCAGTATTTAGCTGACCGCTCGAAACACATTAGGCAAGAAACCTTATCAAATAAATATTCATAAAGTTTTTCTATTGATTCGGGATTGTCTTCTATATGCTTTAAGTATCTTAAGAAAAAATTATGATAATTATTATCCCGCTTTAATTGATGCCTTATAGTTGATGGACTCCCTAATTCTTTCATATGAATATATTCAATATTATGCATTTCAAGGATTTTTCTCAGCTGAGATTTTGAAAAACCATTTTTCCTAGAAAGTGGTAATTCTCTTACATCTATTAATCTGGATATATTTAAAGTAGTTAAATATTGAATAAATTCAACCATGTCACGGCCTTCATAGCCAATTGTAAATAACTTTATCTTTCTCATGATTATTATTATACAAGATTGTTTAATTTAATTAAAAATTCTATTTTTTATTATATACCACATGCTATTATAAAAAGCTGGATCTTCTTTTTTGGGAGGAGCTATGGCGATGCCATAATTTAGATTATTTGGAGCACCATGTAATTTGCTTTTTATATTTCTGATAAATTCGTTGCCAATTCTCGCATCTTTACTCGAAAGGCCACCTTTCAATATATCCTTAAATGCGCCAGCGATTATATCTGTTATTTGAAGAACAGAACATTCATTCGTGCTAGAAAAAAATAGTGAATCGCTAAAGCCTAAGTCTTTTAAAGGCCCACATTTATATCTAACTCCATAGTTTGCAGATTTCCCATAATAGAATCCAGTCCTATATTCTTCTTCATATATTTCTTTATTACCTCTTTGTGGCCAATCAACGACGACTTCGGCCAAATATAAATTATTTTGCTTTATATAAAGACCGAATTTCATTAAGCAATTAGAAAAGGCGAATTGGATGACCTTATCTTTAGTTTTCTTTAAAGCATCTTTGTGTTTTGCGTGACATTTTATTATGGAAATAATAAACTTGAATGGAATGTTTTGTAAAATATCTGAAATCTGAGTCAGCCACGAGATGCGCTTTTTATGGAGTATATTATATAAATTAGTTTGATTATTTTCTTCATAATATCTTTTTAGATCACCAAAGCACCATTTAAGTGGCAAGTTGGGCATATTATTAAATGGACTTCTTATTTGTTCTTTTATACGCGATATTTCATTAAAGAGATTAACTAAAGATAAGTTATCAATAATTATTCCCGCAAAAACTATGCCATCTGGAATGTTAGATTTATTTATTGCCCATTCTGAATAATCAAGATACAAACTTGTCTTAACCGGATTATTATTTGAGAGAGAAGGCTCTTTTTTCATCCCTCTATATTAATTAAGAGGCGGAACACCACGATGAGCGTATATTACACATCTGGGGCGCGAGACTGAGCCCGGGCCTGCTAGCCTCATTATTTGCCCTCCGTAGATAATAAAAATATTCCGACAAGAAGAAGTGCAAGAGTTAATATGTCACTGATAGTTTTTTCTTTTAGTTTTTTACCCAAATATTCAAATAATATTTTTATTGCATCCTCAGGTTTTTTTCTATCAAGCTGTAAATATTCTAAACCTTCAAGAAAAGCGGGTGGCCTAATTCCCTGTTCTACTATAGGGATAATTGGTATTTTACAACCTTTTGCGAAACCTATTTCCTGATTTATCCAATCTGATCCAGTGCCATTTCTCGTTATAAGAACGATAAGATAACTGCTTGATTTAATATTTTTTTCAATTTTTTGGGGTAGGGGCTGTCCCAGTTGATAATCTTCAGATGCTATGTATACCTCACATTTTGATTTTATAAACTCCTTAATTTTATTCGCCAATTCTAAATCTTTATGACTGTGGCTTAAAAAAACTTTCATTTTCCCTCCTTATTGAGGATTTCTAATTAGCCATATGAAAATTTCCCAGATGAGGATGTTCTTCATCTCCAGCCTCCATCCAGGCGCTTATTTTATATAAAAATCTTAAAAAATAACTAAGTTCTATATCTAAGAATCATTGATTTATAAAAATGCACTTGACCTAAAATAGATATACCATATCAAGGTCATTTCAGAACCCAAATGGAGGGAATTTACGAGAAAATGAAAAAATGTAAATCATAAGTAGTGCTAACCCCAGAACAAAATATATAAAAGAAACTATAAACATATTTTTGGATTGTTTGAATCTTGTTCTTTTTTCTATCCTATCAATTATAATTAAAATATTTCCACTAGTATCTTCTCCATATTTTGCGTTTGACACTTTTAGAGATGGTTTTTTGCGAAACTTTATAGCTAAATAGCAAGCAAATATTGAAAATATAATCAATAATATTCCCAAAAATATTAACTCTTTTCCTCGATGATTTATTTGTTTGGTCACTTGCATATTTACTGCTGATTGTCCAATAATTGCCCCTGATAGGGTGAGTTCAGTATCTGTTCCGCCCTCGATTATCACTTGTATAAGAGCCCCATCATTATGCTCTAATATTTTCCAACTAACCGGTATTTTCCCTTTTTCTAAATATTCTTCAGAGATTTTAAATTTAATAATATCGCGTGAACATTTTTGAATGCTCGCTTCGAGAATGCGAGTAGTTGGAATTGTCTGAATAACTATATCTTCAATTATGTCACTAGATAAGATAGGTAAGTTCCCTTTATTCCAAATAGCAATTTGGACGGCGGTAACATCTTTTAATATCTTATATCCTTTATAACTCACTTCAAGTGGGGTCAATTTATTTGCCTGAACGATTGGTGTTTTTATAGGATAACACGAGTATGTGAGTTCTCGTTTTTTTATTCCCATTAAGTAAAGGAAGATGCTCACAACTATTGCAAGAATGCCCACAATTAAACTAATAAAGCTCACAATAGGATTTGAAAAGAAATATTTTTTTCTGGATTCTATTTCAGGCTCAATTGTCTCTTCCTTTTCCATTTTAACTGTTCCTTGTATTTATCCAGATTGTCACCATAATAAAGTATGTTTTCCATATAACTTATTTAGAGGGCTAATTTTCAGATGTTTCCGAAGATGCTTTTAATTCATTTACTTTTAATTGATCTGGGGATGTTTTTTCTTTCAGTTCTTTTTGATGCCATCTTCTTCTGCGTCTTTTTCTTTTTAGATTAAGATCAGCAAGATCTGCTAAAATATTTTTATCTAAAACATTTTTTAATTCTCGTGCAATTTCATCAATTTGGACACGGACCTTTTCCCCCCTGTTTAATTCTCTGGCTACGGTTCTTAAGACTGAATCTGTAAATACTGCACGAAGCAATGAATTAGGATTGAGCAAGTTTATCTTCTCCCAATGCTTATCAAGACTTCCTTTTATGAAATTATTTCGATGTAAAAGAGAAAATTTTGAAACCACCTCGTCTGGATTAGCCTCAAAGCTGGATAATAAATCTGTCTTGAATACCACTGAACTTTCTATTCCCTCATCAGAAACTTGCATATGATATAAATGCCACTCACATCCATTAGTAAGGATTGCCCATTCTGTACCGTTTCTCATCGCATAGTTTTCTGCTTGCTGAATATGTTTTGATGAAAGCTTCACACCAGGTTGCTTTACTTCAATTAAAATTTGGACCTTTCCGTCTATTTTGATCGCAATATCACAATATTTATCTTTAATCTGGAATTCTTTGCTTATTTCTTTGAAAACATCATATTTCAATGCATCCTTAAGAAACTCGACAATGTACATAACAACGTCTGCTTCTTTTTTATTGGTTTCTTGTGCAACCTTAAATATCTGCGCATAAGTGGAGAGCTTTTTCTTAAGTTCTTTGTCCATCAATTCCTCCTTTATTTTTTCGGTTCTTCAATGAACCTATTTAGGACCAGAATCACCCTTCTCCTTATCAGACAGGAATTATCGCCGTCTTCGTGATCTTTGATATAAATAATAATCTGTAAGTACTTTGACCTATCACAAGTTTGGCCATCACTAATTAGCTTGTATTATTTATAATGCATTAATCACTTTTTAAAAGTCAACTAGTTTATCTTAATTGTTATCATAGGGTTACAAAATGATAGCGTATTAGTTTTAGATTGGAATATCTTCTCCTGATACGCCAGGGATTGGGGACTCCTCGGGGGATGTCAAATTGAAAAGAAAATCGGGCTGTGTTATCCTGAAAAAGGAGATTTTTGATGACCGAAGAAAGAATCAAAGAAATTCTCCTTAAAAGCAACGAAACTTTCCGGAAGATTCACCAGGAACACCAGCAGTGCGAGCAGTCGCTGGACCGGCTGCGTTCCAAGCCGTTCCTGACCGAAGAAGAACGCCTTGAGGAGACCAGGCTCAAGAAGAAAAAATTGCGGCTCAAGGATGAAATGTACCGGATGATCCTGGAATACGGAAAGCGGACTGGCGGTAATGAGTAAGAAAGCCGAGCGGCAACTCAGGGTGGCCCTGATCGGCACCGATTCCCTGCGGGCCCAGGAAATAAAAAACCTGCTGAGCGGCCGGAAACTGCCCATCAAGTCGATGGAGTTCTACGACCCGGATGTGGCCGAAGAATACAGCAAGCTGACCGAGTTCCGGGACGAACCCAAGGTCATCCATCACCCCTATCCCGAGCTGCTGGAAGGCCTGGACCTGGTTTTCCTGGCGGCTGACCGGGAAACCAACCGCAAGTTCGGCGAACTGGCTCGGGAAAAGGGCTTCAAGGCCATTGACCTGGAAGAGAGCTTTGTCGATCGGCCGGAGGTACCGGTGGTGGTGGCCGGGGTTAATGACCTTGTTCTGGCTGACCGGAAACTCAGCCTGGTGACCAATCCCCACCCGGTGACCATTTTTCTGAGCCGGGTGCTGGCCGCCATCAGGAGTTCGTACCGGATAAAGAAAGCACTGGCGGTGGTGCTGCAGCCGGTCTCGGCCTATGCTAATGCCGGCATAGAAGAGCTGGCCGAGCAGAGCTATGCCCTGCTTTCCAGCAGCAGCCTGAGCCACAAGGTTTTCGGGGAGCAGATAGCCTTCAATTTCCTCCCGGGACTGGAGAAGGCCGACCGGGATGGCTTCACGGCCAGCGAAAGCCAGATTATCCAGGAAGTCAAAAAGGTCCTGGAACCGGACTTTGACTTCAGCCTGTCCCTGGTTCAGGCCCCGGTTTTTCACGTCTATTCTCTGGCCGTTTACCTGGAACTGGCTGAAGACGTGGGGCTGGAGGAGCTTCAGAAAACCTTCGGGAACAAGGATATTTTCCACTTTCAACCGGCGGGCTCGGCCCGGCCGTTGTCCAATGTCAGGGTAGCCGGCCAGGAAAAGATCTTTGTCGGCCACCTGAAAAAGGACAGGTCCCTTCCCGGGAGTTACTGGCTGTGGGTGGCGGCTGACAACCTGACGGTCGGCTCAGCCCTTAACGCCCTGGAGATTGCCCGAAAACTATTCGAACTGGATTGAATTCACCGACAGGGAGAGTCGTTCATGATACGCAGTATGACCGGTTTTGCCGAGAGGAACTTCACCGGGCCCGGACTCAGGGTCAAGATATTTATCAAGACCCTGAATCACCGGTTTTTTGACTGGGTTTACAAGGGCGATAGCCTCGGCCAGCTGGAAAACCAGCTGCGGGCCGCCTGCCAGAAAAGAATCGTGCGGGGGCGAGTGGAGGTCATGCTGGAAATCAATTATCTCTCAGCCGAGAGCTGGGAGTTCTCGGTCAACCGACCCCTGCTGGAGAAGATCGTGGCCGAGATGAAGAGCCTGTCCCGGAAGGTAGACCTGCCGATTGACCTGTCCCTGGAGCAGTTGCTCCGGGTGCCGCAACTGGTCAAGATCAACCAGAAGGAGTTGAGCCGGGAAGATAAGCGCTTTATCCTGGAAGCCTTCGAGAAGACGGTTGATGATATCGTCAGCCAGCGGGAAAGGGAGGGCCGGGAGATAGCCCGACATCTTAACGGGCACCTGGCCAGGATCAAGAAATCGCTGGCCGAGATCGAAAGGATTTTCAGCCGCCAGCCGGACCGGTTGAAGACCAAGCTGGCCAAGAAACTCAAGGACCTCAACCACAATAACCTGTCGGAAGAGAGGCTGTCGGAAGAGGTGGCCTACCTGATGCAGCGCTTCGACCTGGCCGAAGAAATCAACCGGCTGAAGAGCCACCTGGGCGGTTTCTGCCAGCTGATCAGGCCGGAGGTGAACGAGCCCGTGGGCAAGAACCTGGATTTCCTGGCCCAGGAACTGTCGCGCGAGGCCAACACCCTGAACTCCAAGGCCCAGGACCTGGGCATCATCAAGCGCTGCCTGAAAATCAAGAACGAAATCGAGAGCATCCGGCAGCAGGTGCAGAACCTGGAATAGGGCCGCGGAAATAGATAAAATCGGCTGAAGAAGGGAGGCCTGAAGGATGATATACGTGATTTCCGGACCGTCGGGTTGCGGCAAATCGACCCTGATCAAGAACCTGATGGCCTGCCTGCCGGGTCTGCAGTTTTCCGTTTCTCATACCACCAGGCCCAGGAGGCCGGACGAGGTCGAAGGACGGGACTATTACTTCATCAGCCGGGAAAAGTTTGAGGAAATGAGGGAAGGCGGTGCTTTCCTGGAATGGGCCGAAGTCCACGGTTACCTTTACGGGACTTCCCTGGCCGAGGTGAATGAGAAGAGCCGGCAGGGCGACCTGATCCTGGACATCGATGTCCAGGGTGCCCACCAGGTTAAGAAAAAGCTGGACGAGGCCAGGTTCGTGTTCGTGGTGCCCCCTTCTTACCCGGAGCTGGAGAAAAGGCTGAAGCAGAGGCAGACCGATACGCCCGAGGCCGTGGCCATTCGGCTGAAGAATGCCCGCCGGGAAATCCTGGAATCGAGCATCTTCGATTACCTGGTAATAAACGGCGACCTCAACCAGGCCCTGGAAGAGTTGAAGGCCATCGTCCTGGCCCACCGCTGCCTGTTCCAGCGGCGGCAGAAGGAGTTCCGGGAAATATTAAAGAGTTTTAAGTCCTGGCCCTGACCGGGGAAAGGTGGAGCAATGAAAAAAGTAGCCCTTGGCGTTAGTTCCTCCATAAGCATCTACAAGGCCTGCGAGATAATCCGCCTGTTTCAGTCGGAAGGTCTCGGGGTCCGGGTGATCATGACCGAGAAGGCCACCCGCTTCATCCAGCCCTACCTGTTCACCTCGCTGACCGGCGAGAGAACCATCGTCGAACTTTTTGACGACCAGCAGCGACCGATCGAACACATCTCTCTGGTGGACGAAATATCGCTGCTGCTCATTGCCCCGGCCACGGCCAACATCATCGGCAAGCTGGCCTCCGGTGTGGCCGACGATTTCCTTTCGACTTTCTACCTGGCGGTCAAATGCCCGGTGCTGGTGGCCCCGGCCATGAATGAAGCCATGTTTCTCCACCCGCAAACGCAGGAGAATATCCGAAAATTGAAGGCTCTCGGCGTGGAATTTGTCGAGCCCGATACCGGCTACCTGGCCTGCGGTAAGAAAGGCCCGGGCCGGCTGGCCTCACCCGAGACCATCGTTCACCACGGTCTCAGGCTCATCAAGAGCCGCGAGCCCTTTCGCGATAAAGTCTTCCTGGTGACGGCCGGTCCCACCCGGGAATTCCTGGACCCGGTTCGTTTTGTCAGCAATCCCTCCTCGGGCAAAATGGGCTACGAGCTGGCCCGCGAAGCCTGGCAGCTGGGGGCCGAGGTCATCCTGGTTTCCGGGCCGACCGGTCTGGAAGCCCCGGCCGGTGTCTACCTGGAAAGGGTGAACACGGCCGAGGAGATGAGGGAGGCGGTCCGCAAGCATTATTCCCGGGCCGACGTGGTGCTGATGGCCGCGGCCGTGGCCGATTTCCGGTTCAAGAAAACGTTGCCCGAAAAAGCCAGGAAAGCCGAAATTGGACAGTCCCTTCAAATCGAACCCACCCCCGATATCCTGGAGGAGCTGGGGCGGCAGAAGCAACGGCAGTTGCTGGTCGGATTTGCCGCCGAAACCGGCCGGCTGGGGGAGAGGGCGGCTGAAAAAATGAAGAAGAAAAAGGTCGACCTGATGGTCGGCAACGATGTGTCCGGGCCCGGGGTCGGTTTTGCCAGCGACGAAAACGAGGTGGTGCTATTCTGGCCGGACGGCCGTTCCAGGAAAATTCCCCGGATGAGCAAGAGAAAAATTAGCCAGGAAATAATGGCCGAGATAGAGGTTCTCTTAAATGAACGAAAAGGAAAAGATTGATAGTCGGCAAGAGTTGAAGGCCCGGCTGGAGTTCTTCCGCGACCTGGGAGTTGAGTTCCTGGTGAGCCCTAGAAAGAAGGCCGGGAAGAGCCAGACGGCTGCGGTCGAGAGCCCGCTGCTGATAGCCGGAGGCTTTTCTGGTGGGCCGGCCACTGCCGACAGTGAAGAGTGGGAGCGGCTGATCCGCAAGATCATGTCCTGCCAGGCCTGCCCCCTTTTTAAGGGCAGGACCCAGGCCGTGCCCGGAGAGGGGAACCGGCAGGCCAAATTAATGTTTGTGGGCGAGGCCCCGGGCCGGGATGAAGACCTGCAGGGCAGGCCGTTTGTCGGCCGGGCCGGGCAGCTCCTGACCAAGATTATCCAGGCCATGGGTTTCAGCCGGGACCAGGTCTACATTGCCAACGTCATTAAATGCCGGCCACCTGAAAACCGCACGCCGCGGCCGGACGAGGTCAAAGCCTGCTCGCCCTACCTCCTCCGGCAGATAGAGCTGATCAAGCCCAGGGTCATAGTGGCCCTGGGGAAGGTGGCCACCGATTTCCTTCTTCAGAGCCCGAAAAGCATGTCCGAGCTGCGCGGGAACTTCGGGGAGTTCCAGGGCATCCCGGTCATGCCGACCTTCCATCCCTCTTACCTGGTTCGAAATGAGGGAAACAAAGAGATCAAGAAGATGGTCTGGGAAGACATGAAGAAAGTCCTCAAGCTGCTTGAATCCTGATGTCCACTTATTGCGAGGTCCTTTTCCCGTTGCCGGTCTTTCAGACCTTTCTTTACCGTCTGCCGCCGGAGCTGGCCGGGAAGGTGCGGGTCGGTTCAAAAGTTGTTGCTCCCCTGGGCTCAAGGAAGCTCCCCGGCTACGTGCTGGAAGTAAAAGAACTGGCCCGGGAACCCGAGTTCAAGGTCAGAGAGATTATCTCCTGCCCTCCGGATTCTGTCACCCTGCCGGAGGTTATACTCAAATTGGCTTTGGAACTCTCCGAACGAAGCCTGACCGCCCCCGGTCTGTTGCTGGAGATGGCCGAACCCCCGGCCGCCAGGGAAAAGCCCAGGCTCAGGTTGACCATCACTGAAAAGGGATTAAGGGAGCTGGTTTCCGGCCGGCTCAAGGGCCGCCGGGGACAGATATTGAGCCTGCTGGCCGAGCGCCAGTTAAGCCCGGTTTACATCAAGAAAAAACTGAAGCTCCGGGAGGTCAATTCCTACCTGAGAAGCCTGGGGCAGGAGGGCCTGCTGGAAATCAGGGAAAAGGCTACCAGGAAGAAGCCGACCCGGCCGGTTGGTGCCGATAATTCCCGCCAGCTGGTGCTGCCGGTCAGGCCGGAAGGTCTGCCAGAGGCAGGCCAGCCCCTGCTCGAAGGGCTGGAGTCCGGTCGGGGAGGGGCCTATTTGCTAACCGGTAGCCTGGACAGGAGGCTGCGCTTCCTCGAGAAAATCATGGATTACGCGGCCGGGCATTACGGGTTTGTCATTTTTCTGGTACCTGACATCCAGCGGCTGGAAAAATTGAGGCCGTTGGAAAAGGCCTTCGGCGGCCGGGCAGCTTTCTGGCACGGCCAGCTTCCGGATAAGGTCAGGAACGATGCCTGGAACCAGTTGGTCTCCGGCCGGTCCAGGATTGTCTTCGGAACCAGGTCGGCTCTGTTTCTACCTGTACGGCCCGTATCATTGCTGGTCATCGATGAAGAGCATGACGACCTTTATTACCAGGCTGACGGGCCTTCGTTCGATGCCCGGGAAGCAGCCGAGGTCAGGGCCCGACTGGAAAAAAGCCTGCTGATTTTCAGTTCGGCCAGCCCCCGGGTCAGCCAGTACCATCGCCACCGCCGGTCCGGAACCTTGATCGACCTGGGTGGACCGGAAGGCCAACCCCGGGTCAATTTTTACCAGAAAGATATAGCCAGACTGTTGAAGAAGGAACTTCGGGAAGAAATAGCCCCGTACCTGGAAGCTGGAGGCCAAATTTTTTTCCTGGTCAACCGAAAGGGATATGCCGGTTATCTGTTCTGTCCAGGTTGCGGTTATGTTGCTCGCTGTCCCCATTGCCGGATTGCCCTAAACCTGCAGAAAAAAGATGGAGAGCTCAACTGCAGTTATTGCGGGCTGGAAACGCAGGCTCCGGAAGAATGCCCGGTCTGTAACCAGAAACTCCGGCCCGGGCGCATCCGCGGCAGCCAGTATTTGAAAGAGCAATTACAGGTTGCCTTCCCCGGCCAGCCGGTGGAGGTCCTGGAAGAAGGGGTTGGAGACAGGGCCGCGGAAAAAAGCCTGAAGAGAATTTTCTCGGGGAAAAGCCGGCTGGTAGTCGGCACCGAATATGCCCTGCGCCGGTTGCCGTTGAATCATTTCTCGTTTCTGGTTCTGGTCAACCCGGAAACCGGCCTCAGCCTCCCCGATTTCAGGGCAGCAGAAAAGACCATGGCCCTTTCCCGGTCCGCCCTGGAGTTGCTCCGGGTTGAAGAAGACTCCAGGGTGGCAGCCATAACTGCCGGGCCTCCGCCCGAGGTGGTGGTCCAGGCCCTGTCCGGGGATTACGCTGGTTTCTTCGAGAGGGAAATTGATTACCGTCAATTGTTGAACTACCCGCCGTTCAGTTTCCTGGTTGAGGTTGGGCTGGACAGCCGATCGCTGCGGGGAGCAGGACGTTCCTCACGGCTACTCCTGGAACAGCTCGGCCGAGATTTCCCCGGCCTGGAACTACTGGGGCCGAAAGTTTCAAGGAAGGCCTGGCGGAAGGAGCAGCGGGAAGTTAGGTTGATGGTCAGATTGTCTGCGGAAACTGAGATCGAAGAGCTTCTCTCTTACCTCAAGAAATTCCGGATGGAAAAACCTTCCACCCGGCTCTGGGTTCGAGTCTGGCGATAAACTCGGCCGAGCCCGCTCCCGATTAAACTCTTCTACTGCTGGTCAATATAATCGGCAAAACGAACAGTTATCTGGCCGGTTTGCTTCACCTGCCGGTTTCTCAGGTCATGACCGATCAGTTCAATCCTGGCAGTACATTCCAGCATGCCGGTCGGATTGCCGACCAGAGCAGCCAGAGGAGGCTGAGTCTTGGCCACGTCCCGGACAATCAGCAAGGGTATGCTGACTGAAGAACCCACCGGCACCAGGGTGGACATGGTGCCCTCGAAATGATAGGGGACATCGGTTCCCTCACCGGTGGCTCCGTCGCTGCGAATGTAGGTGACGATATAGTTGGTTATCATGACATCGCTGTACTGGGAAATGCCCATAACCGGGTTGGGGTCCAGGGTGGCCGCCCGCACGGTCAGGTTCACAAAATCGGAATAGACCACGCCGTTGGTGATGACATCCGAAAAAACCACGGTGGAATCGTTGCCCTGGGTGTCCTTGCCGATTATGCTTTCTATGATCAGAAAGCTCCCGGAGTTGGTTCCCCTTTCCACCGGGTTGCAGGAAAATAGAACCAGGGCCAGCACCAGGACCGATATTATCTTAAGGCCGGAGATGATTTTCTTCATGGCTTCCTTCTCCTCTCGCTTATTTGATTATCCTTGGAGTTATAAATATCAACAGTTCCCTGTTCTGCTTGGTCCGGGCAAAGGACCTGAACAGAGTTCCCAGGACAGGGATACTGTGCAGGTAGGGAACGCGTTCTCTGGTGATTGAATCTTCCGTCCGGTAGATTCCACCGATGACCGTGGTGCCGCCGTCTGGGACCATGACCGTGGTCTTGGCGCTCTGGGTGGTAATGGGCGGGATGCCGTTGACCAGGTTGGCGAAATCGGCCGCGTTGTTCTGGATTTCGATGTTCATGATGATGGTGCCCTCGGCCGTGATCTGGGGAGTGGCCCGCAGTTCCAGGGCGGCGTTGACGTACCTGGTGGTAACGGTGAAGTTGGCCACCGTCTGGACGGGGATCTGGCGGCCCTGAACGATTTCGGCGGCCTGGTTGTTCTGGGTGGTCACCTTGGGAGAAGATATGATGCGGCCGTTACCCGAGGTTTCCAGGGCGGACAGGGCCACGTCCAGCCTGAAGGTGTCGAGCACGTTGGCAAAGGAGAAGCCCACGGCTGTATTGAAGGCCGGGGCCGGGAGGTTGATGGCGTAACCACCCAGCGGACCGCCGATGCCCTTGGTCACGATGCCCTGGGGAATCATGGCTCCATCGGCCAGGATCTTGTTGGGGAAGGAAATGGCGGTCTGGTTTCCATAGAAGGGGTCGATCACGCCCTTGTAACCCCACTGGATGCCCAGGTTCCGGATGAAGGTGGAGGTGGCCTCGACGATTCTGGCTTCTATTGAGACCTGGGGGGTGGGCGTATCCAGGACAGAGATTAACTTGTCCAGCAGCTCCATCCTGTCCCTGACCTCGCTGATGATCAGGGTGTTGGTCCGCTCGTCGATGACTATTTCCCCGCTCTTGGACAACCGGCTCTTGAGCAGGCTCTGCACGTCCCTGGCCTTAGAATAGGATAGGGTCACGGTCTTAACCTGGATGGGGCCGGCCAGTTCCTTGCTTTCTTTAAGCCTTCTTAAATCCTCATCTTCCCGGGACAGAGTGCTCATGGGGGCGATGCGCAGCACGTTGCCTTCAATGACCTTGCCCATCCTGTTCTGGCGCAGGACAATTTCCAGGGCCTGGTCCCAGGGAACTTCCTGGAGGTTACAGGTAACATTGCCCCTGACCTCGGGGTCGAAAATCACGTTCAGGCCGGCAAAGTCGGCCAGGAAGAGCACCACGTCGCGCAGGTCGGCATCCTTAAATTTCAGGCTGATCAGCTCTCCCGAATATTTATCTTCAGCGGCCTGGATGACCCGGGGTTTGAACTGGTCCTTTTCCTGGGCCTGGGGTTTGGCCGCCTTGGGCTCTGGTTCTGCCTTGCTTTCAACAGGTGCCGGTTCAGTTTTTACCGGCTGTATTTCGGTCTTTTCCTCAACTTTTATGGCCGGCTTCTTGTTGCTTTGGTCTTCCGGAGCGGGCATGGCGTTGGCCAGGGCGGTCTTGACCGGCTCGGTCTTCTTAACCGGTTCGGCCGGCTTCTCAGCCACTACCACCGCCTCGGGCGAATAGAAGGAAATCTGGAGGCCGCGGGGCGTGGAGTCGAGAGAATACCAGCCGGCATCCTTCAGGTCAAAGACCAGCCTGGTGATGGGGCAGGGGTCGCCAGCCTTGAACTGGGCCACCCTGACCTTCTCCACGTTGGCCCGGCCCACCTGGTAGGACTGGCTGGGCCTGGGGAAGCTGGTGTTGAGCAGGTCCACCACCAGCCGGCTGGGGTTCTCCAGGGCAAAAGTCTGAAGCGGGGCCTCGCCGGTCAGGTTGATCAAGAAGCTGACCTTATCGGCCTCGCTTTTCACATTAAGGTCGGCGAAACTGACCTGATTTTCGGGTCGGATCAGGGCCGTCATGGCCGGGTCGATCTGGTAGGAGGCAGCCCTCAGGAACTCGTTAAATTCCAGGACGGTCTGGCTGCCTTCAACCAGCAGTCGGAAGGGGACCTTATCTTTTAACTGCATCTGGATTCTCAGGTTTTCTCCGAGCGGTTCCACCCGGATGTTCCTGACCAGGCGGCTGCCCGGTTCCATGGTGGCCGGCAGCTCAACCGGCCTGGCCTTGACCAGTTCCATCGACAGCACCGGGGGAGTTTCGGAAACGTAGCTCAACCCCTTAACCTGGATTGGGCTATCAGCTGTAAGGATGACCCTAGTTGAGAGCAAGCCCGGCTTGACCTCAATCTTGCTCAGCACGGCAGCCTGGACCAGGAAAGCCGAGACCAGGATAAGATTTATCGTTGCCAGAATAAGCCAACAAACTTTCCTTTTCATGTTAACGCTCCTCCGGATTGATTTCTTTAACAACGTCTCTGGGCCTCATCAGGGGGATGCCCCTTTCGTGGGTCTTGCGGAAGACCACCTGCGAGGCGCTGATGGAATAGACATAGCCATCGGCCAGTCTATCTCCGATTTTCAGGAAGTAGGGGAATTCCTGGGGTCCAGAAACTATGGCCACGAAACTCTTGGGAGTCTTGACGATGCCCACCAGGGTGGCATTATCTATGGTTAACTGCCCTTCGGCCACGGTGGTTTTACCCCCGCCCTTTCCGGGACCGATCAGGTCCTTGAACGGGTCCCGGCGCCCGCCCGGGTTATAGGAGGCGCGGGGCGGTAGGGTGCTCAGGGCCTGCTGCGGGGAAATTATGGTTTCCTGCTGTTGCTGTTCCTGTTGTTGCCCGGTCTGCTGAACTTCCTGGCCAGAGACCGGAGTCAGCCAACCGGAAATCCCTGCTATCAAAAAGGCCAGTACCAGAATGCTTATCTTTCTCATGTTATTTCCTCGGCTGTTGCTGCCCGGCCGGGGTCTTGGCCGGCTGAGGCTGTTCTTCCAGAAAGTAATAGGTGGTGGTCACGAACTTGGCGCCTATGGTCAGTGTCTCTGTCTGGTTGTTCAGGGCGCTGATGCTGAAGTTGTTGACGTTGAACAGCCTGGCAAAATTGCTCAATTTATCGAAGAAAATCCCCAGGTTATGATAGGTGCCCGAGACTTCAATATTGATCGGCCACTCGGCGTAAAATTCCTTCTTGATTTCACCCCGGGGCTGAAACTTCAGGACATTGAGCCGGGAATCGTAGGCCAGCTGCTGGATGCGCCTCAGAATTTCGGCTATTTCTTTCTGCTGGGGGATGATCTGCTCCAGGTCTTTGAGGGTGGCATTCAGCACCACCAGCTCCGCCTCGATTTTGTCCAGTTCTTTCTTCTTTTCCTTCAAGACTTGGACTTCTTTTTCCAGCTTTTCCCGCTGCTGCCGCAGGTCCTGGATCTGTTCGTTGCGCGGTTTGAAGTAGAAAAAGAAGGCCAGGGCGAAGATAACTATGGCCAATATTAGGTATCCATACCAGGGCCAGTTTCTCATGGCTATCTCCTTCTCGTGGTCTGGGGAGTGGGTTTGGGCTTGGCCGGTTGCGGTTGTTCAACCTGGGGCTTCTTCACCGGGACGGTCATGTCAAATTCCAGGTAGACCACCCCTCCCTGGGTTTTCTGGGTTGAGACGATCAGGTTGACCTGCCCGAAGGTCTCGCTGCGCTGCAGGTTGGTGATGAAATCAGCAATCAAATTGTTAGAAATGGCCTCGCCCTTGATCTTCAGGGTCTGCCCGTCGAAGCTGGCGTCTTTCAGCCAGACATAGTCAGGTATCCGGCGGTTGATCTCATCCATTATCCTGACGGCAATATCCTGGTTGGCCTTCAGCTGTCTGATCAGGTTGATCTTCATCTCCAGGTTGGCCTTTTGCAGCTTGACCTCCTCCAGCTTGGCCACCACGTACTGCAGCTGGTTCTTTTCCTGCTGGGCCTGGGCAATCAGCTGCTTCTCTTTCTGGATCTGCCAGTGCTGGTAAAAGTAGTAGCCGGCCAGGCTGACCAGCAGCAGCAGAAAGATGATGGTGCCGAGGCTGGCTCTCTTCCTTTCCTTCGCAACCTTAGGTAAACCTTGCTTTTCAGGTTCCCTGGCTTCCTTGGCTTCCGGTTTTAATAAGTTAATCCTGATCATGGCTCATTTCTCTGCCTTTCTCGTTGAAAGTCCGACGGCCACCCCGAAGACAGGGGCCATTTCATTAAAATAAATGGATTCGAACTTCTTCTCGTCAAATTTTATCGACCTGAAAGGATTGAGCAACTCGGTCTTGATCCGGAACTTCAGCTCGAAGGCGCTGACCATGTTGGGAATCAGGGCCAGACCGCCGCTCAGGAAAATCTGTTCGATGCGGCGTTCCCGTTTTTCCCCGGCTTCGTAGAAAGAAAAGGTCTTTTCCATTTCATCCAGCAGGTCCCGGATGTTCATGGTCAGGACGGAGGCAAACTGGTCGGCGTTAATGTTTTTACCCGGTATCCCTTTCAGGGCGGCCTCGGCTTCTTCGAAAGAGACGTTCAGTTCCTTGCGGATATTCTCGGTGAAGAAGTATCCGCCCAGGGACAGGTCCCGGAACAGCTGGGGCACGCCGTGCTCAACTATTCCCACGTTGGTGATGTTGGCCCCCATGTTGATCAGGGCCACCGTTTTCTCCTTGAAGATTTCCGGGTAGTTGATTTCGAAAGCGTTGATCAGGGAGAAGATGTCCACCTCGATGGCCACCAGGTTCTTCCTGGCCACACTCACGGCGTTGCTGTAGTTGGCGATTTTATCCTTCTTGGCCGCCACCAGCAGGATGTCGACCGTGCCCTCGGCGCCGCGGGGAGACTTGACCACGTGGTAATCAACATTGGTTTCCTCGTAGTTGTAGGGGATGTTGTGCTTGGCCTCCCAGATGATGGACTCGGCCAGTTCCTGCTGGTCCATGGCCGGCAGGGAGATCTTCTTGATGATGACCGAGTTGCCGGAGATGGAGATGGCCACATCGCGGGTGGCAATCTTGGCGTTCTCGAACAGCAGCTTGATGGTTTCGCTGACCGCGGTGGAATCGATGATGGTGCCTTCCACGATGGCGTCGTGGGGGAGCGGCTCGTAACCGATCTTCTGAACTTCGTAGTGGGTGGTATCTCCCTTTTCCTTGATTTTTAATTCGACTGCCTTGACGGAATAGGACCCGATATCGAGTCCGACCACGCTCTTTTCCTTGGCTAAACCCAACATTTTTACCGCCTTTATTTATTGAGATTCTTAAATTTATTCTTAAGGGCCTCTTCCACCACCGGCGGAACCAGGTCCTTAATGCAGCCTCCCAGTTGAAAGACTTCCTTGACCAGATTGGAACTGAGAAATGAGTACTTCAGGCTGGGCATCATGAACAGGGTCTCGATTTCATTCCACAGCTTGCGGTTCATCAAAGCCATCTGGAACTCGTACTCGAAGTCGGAGATGGCTCTGAGTCCCCTGATGACGGCGTCGGCCTGGTTCTGGCGGGCGAATTCCACCAGCAGGCCGCCGAAGGTCTTGACCTCAACGGCGCTGTCGCCGGCGAACGTCTGCCTTATCAGTTCCACCCGTTCCTCCGCTGAAAACAGGGGCAATTTTTTGGGGTTGTCCAGGACACCCACAATAATTTTGTCGAAAATCTTCTTCCCCCTTTGAATAATATCGACATGTCCGTTGGTGATAGGGTCAAATGATCCTGGATAGATTGCCTTCTTCCCATTAAGGAGTTCAGTTCCTTGCATGCCTGATTATCAATTATCAAAAATGTTTCTCCGTGTCAAATATTTTTTTCTCACAGTTAGTTTTGCCCTTTCCTACCTTATCCTGAGCTTAAAACAATGCCGGAACCGGTCAATCACCGCTTCTGGCTAATCCGGAGGTGATTTTTTATCGGCCTCCTTACCCTTCAGGGGTGATATGATTTTCTGGCTCTTCAACCCGGTCTGCTATAAAATAAAAATGTGAGAAGGCCAAATCTTTTCCCGGGACTGCTGTTGCTGGTACTTGGCTCACTATCATGGCTCAGCCCGCAGGGTAAGCCAGATAAGGATGAAGCCTTTTTCCAGAGGAAAAGAGAACAGATGGTCAGGTACCAGGTCGAGAGCCGGGGCCTTAAGGACGAAAGACTGCTCCAGGCCCTGCTGGCCGTGCCCCGCCACCTTTTCGTTCCCGAACAATACCGCCGGGAAGCCTACGAGGACTATCCGCTGCCGATAGGGGAAGGCCAGACCATCTCCCAGCCTTACATCGTGGCCCTGATGACGGCCGTGGCCGAGGTCAAGCCCGGTGACAAGGTGCTGGAAATCGGCACCGGTTCGGGCTACCAGGCAGCCGTTCTGAATCAACTGACTGACCGCGTTTTTTCAATAGAAATCAGGGAGACACTGGCCGGGCGTGCGGCCAGTGTTCTGCAATCATTAAATTATACCGGGGTCAGGGTGCGCTGGGCGGACGGCTATTTCGGCTGGCCGGAAGAGGCTCCTTTTGATGCCATTCTGGTGACCTGTGCTGCCAATCATATTCCGCCCCCGCTTTTCCAACAATTAGCCGAGGGGGGCAGGCTGGTGATACCGGTGGGCAGCACCGTCTTCTTCCAGACGCTGACCCTGGTTAGGAAATCGGGAGGCAAGCCGGTGGTCAAGCAGTTACTCGACGTCCGGTTTGTCCCGATGGTGGGCGAGATAGAAAAAGAGAAACGCTAGCAGGTAGCACCCGGCCGAAACGAAAAATACCGACCTGTATCCTGAGATCTGGGCCTGGACCAGGCCCCAGACCGAGGCCAGCAGACTGAAGAAGGCATTGGCCGCAAAGGCAAAAGGTATCATCAACGGCGACCGGGACTGGAAATGGCCCAGGCCGGCCGGGAAAGGAATTCCCAGGCAGAAACCGAGCGGAAATACCAGCAGCAAGCAGAGGAGCAGCCTCCAGGCCAGGCCGAGCCCGAGAAAAATACCTCCGAAGAGTTCCAGGAGGGCAGTTACCAGCAGAATGACCAGGAGGCAGAGAAGTGGCCAGTAAACCAATCCGGCCTGGCCGGTTTTCCGGCGCAGGCTGGCCAGGCTCAGGCTGCCGGCTCCCGAAGCGCCTAACAGGAAAAACAGGACCGCGCTCAGGGAATACGTTGGGTGTCCGATTAGCAATATGAATTTATGGAAAAGGGTGATTTCCACCAGCATGTAACCGGCGCCGAGGCTGGCGAAATAGAAAAAGGCCAGGCCCTTGCCGGCCACCTGCGGCAGCAGGCGGCGAGCCGACCTCAGAAGCGGAAGGACAATGACGAGCAGGCCTATGGCCAGCGATTGAATCAGCAGAAAGACCAGCAGGTACTTGCCGAGGAACAGGGGATAGGCTTTCCGGTTGAAAAATTTCCTGATATCCGGCCAGCGCTTCCACTCCATAAAATCGCGAAAGAAAGGCCGGTTGTCATCCGGCGGCCTGATGTCGAAAATATAATTGCTGTAGAGGGCCTGTCGTTTTTCATGGTCAAAAAGCCACCCGGCCAGTTCTTCCCAGGCGCGACGGTCGGTCTGAATAGAAGGCCTCGAATCTACCCTGATTTCCTGGCCGGGAATTATCAGGTCGTATAAGCGGTGGTCAGCAAATTTCTTCAGCCGGCTGATGTCCTCCTGGGTAAATGCCTGCTTTTTTATAAGGTAGGTTATGGTTTCAGGAGTTCTCAGAAAGACGATATGTCTTTCGGGCCTGAGGCCGCGCCTTTCCAGTCCTTCCACCCAAAGGGCCAGGAAGCGCAATTCCTGGCGGGGCGGCGGCAAAAAGTAGAAAAGAGCCGTGACCAGGCCACGCGGGCTCAGGAGCTCGTAGATCAGGTCGACGGCTTCGGCCGTCATCAGGTAATCTTCTCCGGGCCCGAAAAATCCCGTGCTGTAACTTCCAGGAAGGTCCGGCAGGGGATAAACTAACAGGTCAAATTCTGCTTTCCTTTTTCTTTCCTGGTTTAACCCGGCCCGGGGCTCGACTGTTATGAGCTGGACGGAGGTAGCGGACTGCCCGGTTCGCCTCAGCTGTCCGATCCGCTCTCTGTGAACCTCACCGAGCAGCTGGCTTTCTATAAAAATAGTAATAAGCGAAGCTTCTGCTTTCAGGCTTAAGAGCAGTTCCAGGTCGCCGGCAGGATTAAGCAACAGGAATCGGCCACCCCGGTTGAATTCAAAAGCCGCCCAGAGCGGCAGGTAATCCAGGAAGGCCGGTTGACCTTTATCATTCAGGGCATAAATTCTTTCGGCGTCCAGGGAAAGCCCGGTCTGCTCCGGAAGCGGGCCGTTGTAATTCAGGCTGAGGCCCGGGGCATAGCGGACGGCCGGCGACTCGAAGAGATCGAGCCGCGTTTTTTCGTCCCAGCGGGTGGCGGTCAGGGCGGCCCCCTTTTGCTTCAGGAAAAAAGCAAGTGATTTGTAGTCGGAAATTCTGAAACTTAGTTCTTTTCCGCAAAGAGCCAGCGCCGATATGATCAGCACGGTTCCCAGGATTTGCTTTACTTTTCCGGAGCGGGCGAGGCTGGCCCAGGGTATAAAAAGCCAGGAGGCTGCCAGCGGGAGAAGAACCAGCAGCCAGATGGCGCCTCGGTCCCCGGCCAGCCTGAAACTCAGGGCAGAAAAAATTATTCCGGCTGCGGCCCCCGTCAGGTCAGCAAAATAAACTCTATGAACGACCCCGGCCAGCCTGGTCAGGGCCAGGGAAATGATCAAACCACCCAGTAGAAAAGGTAGACTCAGGATAAGATAGTGAATGGGCAGGATAAACAACCTGGCCTGATCCCAGAGGAGTTCCAGGGGGTTGAAGGGCAGCCGGTTCACCAGGAAGAAAACCAGCGGAACCACCAGGCCCGAAACGAGGGCCAGGAGGGCCAGGGCTTCCGCTCTTTCCAGGAATTTTCTGAGATGCCCGGAAAACAGAAACAGTGAGCCGGCCCCGAACCCCAGAAAGGCCAGGCTGACCACCAGGAAAGCATAGTGGTAGCCCTGGGAAATGGAAAAGAACCTGGTCAGGATGAGCTCCAGGGCCAGAATCTGGGCCGAAACCAGGGCCACACCCGCCAGGGTTCTTGGTTTTTCGGGCATGATTTAATTCAAGGTTATGATATTCAAGGAGTCCAGTCAATTAAAACGGCTCTGGTTTCCAGTAACCTTACAAGGAGAAGCCTGGGCCGCCCGGCTAATCGCCCGTTAAATATTTATGATGCAGGGGAAGGAGGCGGGAACAAGCCGGCGGTTGGCCGGAAATTCCAGTTTCCGGTTCCCCGCTGACCTATTCACCCAGTCCCCGGCATCATTTTCACGGCCGGATGGTGAAAAATTTTTTCTGACCCGGCTTCCGGCTTTCCAGCTTAATTGAAATAAGTTCTTTCTTGTGATAATTTCTTGTTGATAGTTGGTAGAAAAAAGCGTCGATGATCAGGTTTGGCACTTCTGGCTGGCGGGCGGTGATGGGGGAAGAATTTACCTTCTCCAATGTCCGCCGGGTGGTTCAGGCCATCGTTAATTTTCTCCGGACCCAGTACCCCGGGCAGGAACTGTCGCTGGCCATCGGTTATGATACCCGCTTCCTGTCAGAAAGGTTTGCCGAAGAGGCGGCTGCGCTTCTGTCCAGAAACAGGATCCAGGTCTACCTGGCCGACCGCGATTGCCCGTCGCAGGCCCTGGCTTACCGGATCATCCGTGGTCGACATGCCGGCGGTATAAATTTTACCGCCTCCTTCAATCCGCCTGAGTTCAATGGCTTGAAGTTCAACGTGGCCAGCGGGGCCCCGGCCCTTCCGGAGATTACCGACCAGATTGAAAAAGAAGTGGAGAAGATCAGCCCGGAGACGGTGGCTCCGCATTATTACCCGGACCGGTCTTATATTCACCGGGTTGACCTGCAGAAGGACTACCTGGAATTCCTGCAGAACAAGATTGACTTTGCGGCCATCAAGAAATCGGAAATCAGGATCGGCATCGACCTGCTGTTCGGCACCAGCCGGGAATACCTGGATGAAATCCTGGAAGAGAACGGCGTTCCGATCGAGGTCATTCACGGCTACATAGATCCTTACTTCGGGGGAATTTCCCCTTCCTGCACCGAGACCAACCTGGCCGAGCTGAAGCGGCTGGTCAGGGAAAGGGACTGTGCCCTCGGTCTGGCCACCGATGCCGACGGAGACCGCTTCGGCGTGGTGAACGAGAAAGGCCAGGTGGTCATCCCGAATTATATCCTGGCCCTGATCCTTGAATACCTGCTGGCGGTCAAGGGCTGGCGCGGGGGAGTGGCCAGGTCGGTGACCACCACCCACCTGATCGACCGGATTGCCAGGCACTACGACGTGCCCCTCTACCGCACCCCGGTCGGTTTCAAGTACATGGCCGACCTGTTCCTCCAGAACAAAATCATATTCGGCGGAGAGGAGAGCGCCTGCCTGGCCGTCCGCGACCACCTGCCCGAAAAGGACGGAATTTTCGCCGGCCTGCTGGTGGCCGAGATGGTGGCCGTCTGCGGTTTGAGCCTGTCCCAGCTCCTGCAGCAGCTATTCAAGAAATACGGCCTGATGGTCGGGGTCCAGCAGAACATTAAACTGACCCCGGACAGGGCCAGGAAACTGGAAGCGCTGATAAAAAATCCGCCCGGCCGCCTGGGAAAGCGGGTGGTTCAGTCGGTAGAGACCATGGATGGTCTGAAGCTTGATTTTGATGACGACCGCTGGTTGATTCTCAGGTTTTCCGGAACAGAGCCCCTCATCAGGTGCTACGCCGAGGCCGGAGACGAGAAAGAAGCCCGGGCCCTGCTCCGGGCCGGGCTGGAGCTCCTGTGATGGAAAGGACGAGAACTGGTCGACAGCCGTCAACCAGAAAGAAGTTTTTCTACCTGCTGGTTACCATCTTCCTCCTGGCCACCCTGTTTACCACCTTTTTCGGGAAGAAGGGCTTTCTCGATATCCAGAAATCCAAGAAAAGGTACCAGGAACTCCAGGCCCAGATCCAGGATTTGACGGCTCGCAAGGAAAAGCTGGAGGCCGAAATCCGGGAGCTGGAAAAGAACCCGGCCGCCCTGGAGAAAGAAGCCCGGGAAAAACTCTGGCTGATCAAGCCGGACGAGAAAGTCATCGTCAGGGAAAAAAAGTAACCGGCTGCCTCTCTCGAACTATCGAAACCGGGTTATTTTCAGTACACCCAGAAAGGCATCAGGGTCCAGACCCTGGCCCGGGAAAATATTTCCATGGTTTTCCGGGTGCGGGACAGGAACTCGACTGTTGAGCGGACCCGGGCCAGTTCCGTTTTTCTGCCCAGGATCAGATCCCACAGGCTGCGCCTGGCCGGCCAGACCACCAGGCGGAGTTCTGTTTCCGGGGGAATTCCGGCCAGCTCCCGGGCCGCCTCCATGGCCTGGAACAGGCCGCCTAGGTCGTCGACCAGTTTTAAGTCCCTGGCCTGGCGCCCGGTCCAGACCCGGCCCCGGCCCAGGCGCTCCACTTCTTCCAGGGGAAGGTTGCGGGCGGTGGCCACCCGCTCCAGGAACTGTTCATAGATGTAACCGATTTCTTCCCGCAGGATTTTCCTTTCTTCGGGAGTGAAGCTGCGGTAGGGGGAAAAGGCGTCGGCATTTTTCCCGATGACCAGCCTGTCAGCAGTAAGCCCCAGTTTTTCCATCAGGCCGGCAAAACTGAACTTGCCGGCTATTACCCCGATGGACCCGGTCAGGGTCTGGGGCTGGGCGATGATCCGGTGCCCGCCGAGAGAGAGCCAGTATCCCCCTGAACCGGCCAGGCCGGACATAGAGATAATAACAGGTTTTTCGGCCCGGGCCTTGACCAGCTCATGCCAGATGATGTCGGAACCGACGGCCGACCCGCCCGGACTGTCCACCCTGACGATGATGGCCTCGATGGACTTATCCTTGACCGCGGCCCTTAACCAGCGGCTGAAGGTCTCGCTGCCCAGGACCACCTGTTCGGCCGAGCCGCTGAGGATGGTCCCGCCGGCAAAGATCAGGGCAACTTTCTTCCCCAGGTTCAAGCCCAGTCTCTCGGGCCTGACGCTGGCGTATTTTTCGTTGGTGATGCGGGTTAGTTCCCGGTATTTTTCCAGGTTGCTTTTCTGGAAAAGCTGGTCTTCGTAGGCCAGCTCGTCCACCAGACCGCTGGCCACGGCTTCTCTACCCTTGAAGTAGCCCTTATCAATCAGCTGCCGCATCTCCTCGGGAGTCTTGTGCCGGGCCGTGGCGATTTCCTTCAGGTAATAGTTGAAAATATCTTCATATATTGAGAGCAGCATTTCCCGGTGAGCTGGAGTGAAACCCGACTCTGTAAACTGGTTGTAGGCGGTCTTGTATTCTTCGATGTGCTCGAACTCGGCCTTTATGCCCAGGCTGTCCAGCGTTCCCTTGAAAAAGGGGACGTAAGCGGCCAGGCCGTTAATTCCAAGCCAGCCCAGAGGGTGCAGGACGATCCGGTCGCAGGCAGTGGCCAGGTAGTATTCCTTGTCAGCTTCTGGCGATTCCTCAAAGTAAGCAATGACCGGTTTGCCCGATTCCCGGAAAGCCAGAACCGACTGCCGCAGTTCTTCCATTTTGGCCCAATCAGCCTCCAGCATGCCGAATTTTATGACCACGGCCTTGATCCTGGGATCCCTGGCCGCTTTGCGCAGGTTCATCCAGGTGTCATAGAGAGAAATGGTAGTTTCCGGAAAGAATTCAAGGAAGGGGATGGAAGGGGAATAGTCTTCGAGCTGGCCTTCCAGTTTTATTTCCAGGTACGAATTGCCGGCCACGGCCGCTTCTTTCGGCCCGATTTTATAAAAGAAATAGGACAGGCCGAGAGCGATAATCAATATAAAAAAGAAGATAATCAGCAGTATCCAGAGAACTCGTTTTTTCATTTGGCCTCCTGCTCGGATATTTTACTTCAGGAGCCCCAAGAAATAAAAGCTGGCTGATTTGACAAAGCGACCGGGTTGAATCAAAATAGCCTGAAATCTGATTGCCCCGATGAAAAAGAAGTCGCCGATTTTCTGGTTGAGCTGCTGCCTTTTGTGGGCGGTGGTCAGCCAGCTGTCGGGAGCTTCCGACCGCAAGCTATCCGTTTTAATTTCTCCGGCCCGGCTGAGCATGGAGTCCGGATTTCGCCTGCTGGTCGTGGCCGAGGAAGAACCGGTCGCCCGCCGCCTGGAAATTGTCTTCCGCCGGGAAAACGGAGAGAAACTGAAGCTGGTACTCAAGAAGAGGGGAGGCGGTCCGCCCTTCTGGTCCTGGTGGGAGGGGCAAATTCGAGAGCCGGGTCAATACCGGCTGGAAATGCTTCTGGGAGGCCAGACGGTCGAATCGAAGTTGATGACGGTGGATTCCGGTCGGCCAGCTCTACCGGAAACGAACGTTTTCTGGAAAGCTGAAAAGGACTGGGACCGGACCCACGAGAATCTATTTTCCGCCTGGCTGGAGGCCCTGTTCCTGGAGGCCAGCGAAAAGGATTCCTGGCCCGACCTGAATTCCGTTCTCAACCGACCGGACCATAACTTTCTGCATAACCATCTCGGCCAGAACGAGGACGGCCAGCTCAAACTTAAGCCGGACTGTGCCGATAATCCGTTTTTTCTCCGGGCCTACTTTGCCTGGAAGATGCGGCTTCCCTTTGGCTTCCATGAGTGTTCGCGCGGGTCGCTGGCCGCGCCTCCGGCCCCAGGCCGCTGGTTTCACAACGAGCTCCCGGCAGGCGCCGGGAACGAGATTCAGAAATTTGCCCGGATGATGCGGCAGGTGATGAACGTGGTGCATTCCGGAACGGGCCGAGTGTCTCTCTCTGAAGACAGCTCCGATTATTACCCCCTGCCACTTCAGCGGGAAGCCCTCAGGCCGGGAACGGTTTATGCCGACCCCTATGGCCACACCCTGGTCGTTGTCCGCTGGGAACCACAGAGCGAAGCCAGGCCGGGAGTCCTGCTGGCGGTTGACGCCCAGCCCGACGGAACGGTCGGGTTAAAACGTTTCTGGAAGGGAAATTTTATCTTTGCCACTTCCGAAGTGGTGGGAGCGCCCGGTTTCAAGGCCTTCAGGCCGATAGTCAGGTCCTCGGGCCGCTTGAGGCTGCTTAGCAACGGGGAAATCCAGCAAAGCCAGGATTATGGGTACTTCTCTCTCGAACAGCGGGGGCTTGGGCCGGAGCTTTTTTATAGTAATATGGAAAGGCTCATCAACCCCCGGCCACTCGACCCGGAGACAGCCCTGAGGGAATTATTCCAGGCTCTTTACGAGCAGCTTCTGGTCAGGGTGGAATCGGTGGAGAATGGTGAAAAGTACATGAGGGCTCATCCGGGGCAGGTGATACCGATGCCCTCCGGGGCGGGTGTTTTCCTGGCTGCCGGACCCTGGGAAGATTTCTCCACCCCCAACCGCGATTTGCGCCTGTTGATGGCGATGGATACCATTGATGAATTTCCAGACAAGGTTATCGCTCACCCGGAAATGTACCGCCTGAAAGCCTCGGAAAAGCCCGAGGAGGTCCGGGCCAGGTTGAAGAAGCGCTCAGCGGAGCTGGCCCGCAGCCTGCATATCTCCTACCCCCGGTCCGACGGCCGGCTTCAGGTCCTGACCCTGGAAGAAATCCTGAAAAGGAAGGAAGCCTTCGAAATGGGCTATAACCCCAACGATTGCCCCGAAATCCGCTGGGGCGCACCGCCGGGTTCCGAGGAAATGTCGACCTGTAGCCGCCGGGCCCCGGCCGTCCAGCGGGCTAGGATGGAACAGCTACGGGTCTGGTTCAAGAAACGGCTCCACCCGCCCACCTGACCCCAGAAAAATTTTTATTGATTTTGGTTTTTTGCTGTGGCATCATTAATTCTGCCTTTTCAGTCGAGTTGTTCCTTCCTTAACGGGGGCATCCGATATGGAGAGGTCGAGGAGGTTTTTTTTATGTCTTTAAAGCTTTATGTGGGTAACTTAAACTACAAGACCACCGAGGACAGACTGAAGGAATTATTTTCTCAGTACGGAGAAGTTACCTCAGTTAACATCCTGCAGGGTCGGGGCTTTGGCTTTGTGGAAATGTCAACCGAAGAAGGCGCCCAGGAAGCTAAGGACAAGCTCAACGGGACCGAGTTCGACGGCCGCAAAATCATAGTCAATGACGCCAGGCCGAAAGGCGAGAAAAAAAGCGGCGGCGAACGCCGGTTCGGTTCCGGGCCACAGCAGAGAAGAAATTTCCGTAAATTCTGATATATTTCCTGGCCGGAGCGGACTTTAATTACCCCTATGCCCCAGACAAGGGGGAAGTCTGTTCTTAAAGGTCGAAAATCCTCTGGCCGGTAAACCTTTGGCTCTTGCTCTCCGTAGTTTCTGGTGTAAGCCAGAGATAAGGAGAACAAGATGCTGCCTGGACTGAAAACCCTGCTGGTAATAGCTGCCATCCTGCTGACCCTGTCTTCCTGCCTGGTGGTGGCGGTCGAAAAAACAGAAGGGGAAGCGGAGGCGGAGTTGCAGAGAGTCAGGCAGCGGGTTCTTAAATTATCCACCCGTTCTTCTTCATCCCAGCCACACCGTCTGAAAATGCTGGTCTACGACCCGGATGAGGGGCAACTTCTCAGGATTTCCCTGCCTCTCTGGCTGGTCAAAGAGGGATTGAATCACGAGGCCGAAAGCCAGGTTGGTTCTCATGGCCCGGACTTTGAGTTTGATATGAAAGGTTTCAGCCGGGCGGTCCGGGAGATGCCGCCGGGGTTACTGGCCGAGGTCCTGACCGACCGGGAAAAGGTACTTTTATGGCTGGAATAGGAATATACTATGGGCGAAAAGACACAGGCCGGGACAGAGTCAGAGGATGGAACAGAAAAATGAACGGACAGCTGAACCGCAGGTCGAATTTCTGGTTGCCCGGGTTAAAAATGGAGACAGGGAAGCTTTCATGAAACTCGTGGCTGCCTACCAGCAGAAGGTCTTCATCCTGGCCTACTCCATGGTTCGGGACAGGGAAGATGCCCTGGACCTGGTCCAGGAAGTTTTCCTCCGGCTGTATGAAAAAATTCAGAGCTATCGGGCCGGGGAAAGCTTCCAGGCCTGGTTGATGCAGATAGCCAGGAACCTGAGTATAGATTTTCTCCGGCGCAAAAAGACCAGGAAAAAGGACAGCCTGGACGGACTGGACCTGGACCGGGCCGACCTGGCCACCGACCGCGAAGACCCGGGCTGCTTCCAGACCGGTGAGCTGATTCATCGGGCGGTCCAGGCCCTGCCGGAAAAACAGCGGCTGGTGTTCATCCTTCATCACTTTGATGACCTGAAGTACGAGGAAATTGCCGATCGCCTGGGAATAGCCGTGGGCACGGTCAAGTCCCTTCATTTCAAGGCCATCCAGAACCTGCGAAAGACCCTGGCCCCCAGCCTGGGAGGTGCCCGATGAAGGCCTGCAGGAAATATAAAAAGGAATGGCCGGCTTTCGTCGGCGGCCAGCTTCCTCACGGAAGAACCGAGGAAATGGCTGCCCACTTAAAAGTCTGCGCGGCCTGCCGGGCCGAGCTGGAAGAGACCAGGAAACTGATGTCGATGGCCGCTGACTTCAAAGAGGAACTGAAAGAGGTCATGGCCACGGTGGACTGGGAGTCGCTTCCAGTGGAAATAACAGATAAGGTCTGGGCGCAGAAGGAGCGGACAGCTCCGGCTCAAGCTCCTTCCGGCTGGAGATTCTGGAAATGGCAGCCGGTGGTGGCCGGACTTTTCCTGGGATTGCTGCTGGGCGGGGCCCTGACTTTTCTGGTCCTGAGGCCACAGAAACCCGGTACCATGGTGGCCCGCCAGGAAACGGGTATTTCCCTGCCGGCAGACCTGGTGGAGCGGGTTGACCTGGCCCTGGCCCGGAGGGAAACCATAGATTACCTGGAACGCAGCCAGTATCTCCTGCTCGACCTGCTTCAGAACGGCCAGGCCGGAGAATCGGGGCTCGTCCGCCAGGAAAGGATCCAGCAACTGCTGACCGAAAAGAAATACCTCAATAACCAGCTCGATGACTGGCGGCTGATGAAGGCCCGGGCCATCTGCGACCAGATTGAGCTTCTTTTCCTGGAGCTCAGCCAGCTCAGCCCTGAGCTATCGGCCCGGGAACTGGCAAAGGTCCGGGAGATGGTCGAAGAAAAACAGCTGCTGCTTAAAATAAACCTGGTCAAGAAAGAACTCCAGCAAGGAGAGGTTTAAGGTGAAGAAAAATATAAACCTGATATTAATCATAGCGGTGCTCCTGGCCCTGGGAGCCGGGCAGCCCGCTTCCGGCCAGGCCCGGGGTGGTGAGGACGAAAGGCTTCTGCAGGAAGCCAAGCTCCTGATCTTTGACAAGAACTGGACCGAGGCCGAGAAGAAATTGACAAGCCTGATCAACAACCACCCGCAGAGCAGCTATTATTCCCAGGCGCTGTTCTATCTTGGCAAAAGCCAGTCTGAACAAACTGGAAAAGAAAAGGCCGCCCTTGATTCCTTCCAGGCTTTCCTGAAGCGACCGGATCGTTCCCAGGGACTGGTGGAAGAGGCCGAGATAGCCATAATTGATTTGGCCTTCAGGCTTTTCAACCAGGGCCAGAAAGAGTACGGCCGCTTGCTCCTGGACCGGCTGTCCAGTCCCAGCCGGGTTATCAGGTACTACGCGGCCATGAAGATGAGTTACCTGAAGGATAAGGACCTGGCCGGCCAGGCCCTGCCGGTGCTGCGCAAGTTAATAGAAACGGAAAAAGACCAGGAGCTGGTGGACCGGGCCAGGATTGCCGTTCTCAGAATTTCGCCCCAGGCCCTGAAAGATATTCCCGACCGGCCGGGAAGGGAAGGCCTGCGTCTTCTCAAGATCAGGGTTTATGAAAAGGGAAAGAAGGCCCCCAGCCTGTCAATAAATCTGCCGCTGGCCCTGGCCGACCTGGCCATTCAGGCCATGTCTGAGGAAGAGAAGGCCAGAATAAAGGAAAAAGGCTACGACCTCAATCGCATTATTTCCGACCTGGCCACGGCCAAGGAGAAACTGGTCCGGATAGAAGAAGATGGCAACATCATCGAAATCTGGATTGAATAGATAAAAATCAAAGAAAAGGAGAAACAACATGAAAAAAGCAATTGTGATCACGGCCCTGCTTCTGGGGCTGTTGCTCCTGACCTCCAGCCTGTTGCCGGCCGGCGACAGGGATGATTACCAGGTTATTAAGAAAGCCGTCCAGGAGACCCCGAAGGTCGAGCCGGCTAAAGAAGTTAAATGGTTCAAGGTGCTGGTTACGGATACCAAGACCGGGAAGGAAAGAGTCAAGATTACCATGCCCATCGCCCTGGTGGAGATCTTCGCCCGCTGTGCTGATAACAAAGAGGTCAAACTGGGGCGTGACGGCTGCAGCCTGAACCTGCCGGAGTTGCTGGCCGAGCTGAAGAAAGTCGGGCCGCTGGCCATCATTGAAGTTAACGAGGAGGATGAGACGGTCAAGGTCTGGCTGGAATAGAATAATTCTTTTGAGATTGCCGGTTAGGGCTTCCCGCGGGAAGCCCTTTTTTTTGGCTTTTCGGTTTTCTGAAAAGAAGGGGGCCGTAGGGAATTGGAGGGCGGAAACCGTCCCGAATTTGATTGACAGAAAAGTCAATTTTCGGGCATAATAGCACCCTCAACTATCAAAAATTCCAGAAGGAGAACCATAATGGCAAAGTATCGGCTGGCAATTTTACCCGGAGACGGGATTGGCAAGGAAGTCGTGGAAGCGGCCATGATTGTCCTTAACCGGTTGAACCTGGATGCTGAGTATATCTATGGGGATATAGGCTGGGAGTTCTGGTGTAAGGAGGGGAATGCTCTTCCCGACCGGACCATCAAGCTCCTGAAAGAAACCGACGCCTGCCTGTTCGGGGCCATAACTTCCAAGCCCAAGGAAGATGCGGCCAGGGAACTGGCCCCGGAACTCCAGGGAAAAGGCCTGTCCTATGTCAGCCCGATCGTCAAGCTGCGACAGCTATTTGACCTTTATATCAACCTCAGGCCCTGCAAGGCTTACCCGGGTAACCCGCTTAATTACAAGGAAGGCATAGACCTGGTGATTTTCAGGGAAAATACCGAGGGCAGCTATGCCGGGGTTGAGTTCTACCCGCTGCCGGATAAGGTCAGGGAAGCTCTCATGCTTCATCCCAAGATGAAAGATTTTAAGGATGTTCCGTCCGAGGAAATAGCCGTTTCCACCAGGATCATGACCAGGAAGGGCTGCGAACGAATCGTCCGGGCCGCCTTTGAATACGCCCGCAAGTATCAGCGGAAATCTGTCACCCTGGTGGAAAAGCCCAACGTCCTGCGGGAAACGGGCGGGCTGATGCTGAGAGTGGCGCGCCAGGTGGCCACCGAGTTTCCGGACATCAAGTTCTACGAGGCCAACGTCGATGCCATGTGCATGTGGCTGCTGAAGAATCCCCACGATTACGACGTCCTGGTGGCCGAGAACTTATTCGGCGATATCATTTCTGACCTCGGGGCCCAGCTGGTCGGGGGACTGGGTTTTGCCTGCGCCGGCAATATCGGCGAGAAGTACGCGGTCTTTGAGCCCACCCACGGCTCGGCTCCCAAGTACACCGGGATGTACAAGGTCAATCCCATCGCCACCCTGCTGGCGGCCAAGATGATGCTGGACTGGCTGGGCGAGACGGGCAAGGCAACAGTTCTGGAACAGGCCATTGCCGAGGTGATTAAAGAAGGCAAGGTCAGGACCTATGATATGGGCGGTTCGGCCAAAACCCTGGATGTGGCCCGGGCCGTGGCCGAAAAGCTCTGAGGGGAAGACTACTTATAATAAATAATTCTTCAGCACGAAACAGGAACGAGATGCTGCTGCTGGCCGTTGATACCACCACCCTCTTCGGCTCGGTGGCTGTAGTCGGGAAGGGGGAGGTCCTGGCTGAGGTCAACTATGTTTCCCCTTCCTCGCACTCCCGCCAGGTCTTCCGGGCGGTGGACGAGGCGCTCCGGGTGGCCGGCCTGAAATTTGATGACCTGGAAGGACTGGCCGTGTCCGCCGGGCCCGGTTCTTTTACCGGGATCAGGATAGGGCTGAGCCTGGTCAAGGCCCTGGCTCTGGCCTCGGGCCGTCCGCTGGCGGCCGTTTCGGCCCTGGAGGCCCTGGCCCGAAAGCTTCTGGCCCCGGGTGTCGAGTTAATGGTGCCGATGATCGATGCCCGCAAGGGCGAGGTTTTTGCCGGTGCCTATCGGCCTGACGGAGAAGAGTTGAGGGAGCTCATCCCGGCCGGTGCCTATCGCCCCGCGGATTTTCTGGACCGATTGCCTTCAACCGGCCCGGCAACTTTTATCGGAACCGGGGCCAGGCTTTACCGCTCCATGATTGAAGACCGGCTTGGACAGCGGGCCATTTTTTCCAATCGGAGCTTGCACATCGCGGCTGAAGTTGGTCTGATCGGCCAAAAGCTCCTGGCCGGGGGGCAGGGGCTCAGCCCGGCCGCGCTTCAACCGATTTATTATCGACAATCCCAGGCCGAGGAGAAAAAAACTGCCAGAGAATAACGACTCTCCTGTGCTCATCAGGAGAATGAGAGAAGAGGACCTGCCGGAAGTCCTGGCCATAGAGAATCTCTGCTTTCCCAATCCCTGGAGCCGGGAGACTTTTCTGGGGGAGATTCAGAACCGGGCCATCTCCTTTCCCCTGGTGGTGGTTCACCGCGAGCAGAAAAGAATAGCCGGCTACGTTATTTTCTGGCAGATAGGCGACGAGGCCCAGATAAACAACGTGGCCATCCATCCTGATTTCCAGGGACAGGGCCTGGGCGAGCTGGCCATGCGCCACGTGCTCGGTCGCCTGAAAGAAAACGGCGTTCATTTTGTATCGCTTGAAGTCCGGGTCAGTAACCACCGGGCCCTTTCTCTTTACCGGAAACTCGGTTTTTCCATTCTCGGGGTGAGGAAGGATTATTACAGCCGGCCGGTGGAGGATGCCTACGTCATGGGCCTGGTCCTGGGCTGACCGGTCAGTAGTTGACCCGCACCAGGCATAGACCCCGGGCCGGGGCGCTGGGGCTGGACAGGGTTCTCTTTTTTTGCTCGAAAAGAAGGTCAATGTCTTCCGGTTTAAGTCGTCCCCGCCCGGTCATGATCAGTGTCCCGACGATGGTGCGGACCATGTAACGCAGAAAGCCATTAGCCTCGACCGTGTAGACCAGTTCATCTCCACAATTCTCCAGCCTGGAGCTGAAGATTTTTCTGACCGGGTTGGGGTAGTCGCCTGAAGAAAAGGCGGAAAAGTCGGCTTCCCGCTCAAAGAGCCGGGCGGCCTCGACCATGGCCGGGATGTCCAGGGGATAGGGGTAATGCAGAACATACCGGTAATCGAAAGGACTGATGATGGGCGAAAGCTTTATCCGGTAGCGATAAACCTTGGACCGGGCTGACTTCCGGGCATGAAAACCGGGAGGAACCTTTTCCACGTTGAGGATGCGGATGTCGAAGGGAAGCATGGCATTTAAGGCCCGGAGGAGTTCGGCTTCGCCCAGGCGGCAGTTGGCCCGGAAATTGGCCACCTGGCCCAGGGCATGGACCCCGGCGTCGGTCCGCCCCGCGGCCTGCAGGTTGATCTTCTCGCCCAGGATTCTCATCAGGACGTCTTCCAGTTTGCCCTGGATGGTGACCCGGTTCGGCTGTCTCTGCCAGCCGTGGTAATCGGTGCCGTCGTAGGAAATGGTCAGCTTGAAATTTTCGAGGAGGGGCAGGTCCAGCAGTTGACCTTCTTGGGTTTTTTCAGCCAGGTCCGGCTCATCGTCAGCGAGAGCGGGCTCTTCCAGTTTGATATCGGGATTCATCTGAGACCTTCCAGGGCCAGGTTGACTGCCTCTTCCGGAGAGCTGGCCGGGATGACCCCCGGTATGGACCAGGTATTGAGGCCGATGATTTTCCGGCCGAAAATTCTGGCAAAGGCAATTTCGCTCAGGGTGCCGTATTCTCCGTCTATGGCGATCACCGCCTGGGCATTCAGCACCACCATGGAGTTCCGGTTGTAGCCGATCCCGGTGGCCACAGGAATATCTATGTAATCGTTGGCTTCTTCCACCTTCTGCCCGGGCAGGATACCCAGGCTGAGGCCCCCGGCTTCCCGGCAGCCCCGGGCTGCCTCTTCCATTACGCCACCCAGGCCTCCGCAGACCAGGACGGCGCCTTTTTCAGCCAGCAGCCGTCCGACCCGGTAGGCAATTTGCAGGGATTCCGGATCAGGTTTGTTTCCGCCTATCACCGCCACTCGTGGCCTGGAACGGAAGACTTGCTCTGCCAATTTTTTCTCCTTTGCAGGCTTGACATATCCGGCGGCTTGAATCCGTTACTCCCGCCGCCAGTTGAAAAAATAGCACAGGCTCCCCGGGTTTGCAATTTACGGCCCTATTTTTCAACTACCGGCTCCATCGGTTGACTAAATTCTTGTGGTATGCTAACAATAGCCCTGATGGGGAGACTTCAATAGATGGCCTATGTCAATTACGTCACCAAGAACATCGCGATCAAGATTGTCTACTACGGGCCCGGTCTGAGCGGTAAAACCACCAACCTCAGGTACATCTATTTCAAGCTGGAACCGGCTTACCGAGGCGAGCTGGTCTGCCTGGAAACGGAAACCGAAAGGACTTTTTTCTTTGACCTGCTACCCATCAGGGCCGGTCTCATCAGAGATTTCAAGGTCCATTTCCAGCTGCTGACGGTCCCCGGCCAGGTCTTCTACGAGGCCTCGCGCAAAAGCGTTCTGAAGGGAGCCGACGGTATCGTCTTCGTGGCCGACTCCCAGATGCCGCTGCTCGATGCCAACCAGGAGAGTTTTGACGGTTTGAGAAGGAATTGCCTGGAGCATAACATAGATCTTAACCGCATTCCATTGGTCTTCCAGTATAATAAGAGAGACCTGCCCAACCTGATTCCGGTCGAGACTTTAAATCGCCTGCTGAACCACCGGAATGCCCCCTACATTGAGGCTGAAGCCATTAACGGCCGGGGAGTCCTGGAGACCCTTAAGGAAATCGCCCGACTGACCGTGCCTGTCGTCCGGGAACGAGTACTGGGGGAAAAGAGACCGAGAGAAGCGGAGGCTGCAGAAGCGGAAAGCCGCGATTTTGCCCCGGCTGAAATCGTTACTTCTCCGGCCCAGATTGAAACCGCCACTCCGGCCCCCGCCCGGAAAAGGGGAGGCCGGCAGCAGTCCGAGGTAAGGATTGATTTTGTCCGCCCGGGTGATGAAACTCCATTTCCCACCACCAAGATAAAAGTCCAGTCGATAGAAGACATCGAGCAGGAAATAGAGCGGCTGTCAAAAGAGTTTGGCCTGACTGCCAAGAAATAAGCCGCTGAGAATTTTACCGGTCCCTCTTCGTCTTTCCTTCTGGCATCATGCTCATCAGAATCATCAGTGCCTCCCTGCATGGAATAGAGGCCTACCAGGTGGAAGTGGAAGTGGATATCTCGCCCGGCCTTCCGGCTTTTATCATCGTTGGGCTGCCCGATGCCGCGGTCAGGGAGAGCAAGGAACGGGTGCGGGCGGCCCTGCGGAACTGTGGCTTTGACTTTCCGGCCAAGAAAATCATCATCAACCTGGCCCCGGCCAGCCGCAAGAAGGAAGGTTCGGCTTTTGACCTGCCGATTTCCCTGGGCCTGCTGGCCTACCTGGGAATGGTCCCGGCTGACAAACTGGCCAGGTTTATTTTTGTGGGGGAGTTAACCCTGGAAGGGAGCCTCAAGGCGGTCAGGGGAGGGCTGCCCTTTTCGCTGCTGGCCAGCCGGAAAAAGCTGGACGGACTGGTCCTGCCGGGCAGAAACTCCAGGGAAGCCTGCCTGGTCCAGGAAACGAAAGTTTTCGGCGTCAACCACCTGCTGGAAGTTATCCAGCTTCTCGACGGCCGGGATGAACTCAAGCCAGCCAGCTATAGCTTGGAAGAGCTCATCGGTGAGACCGGAAGCGATCTGGATTTTTCCGAGGTCCGCGGCCAGCAGCAGGCCAAGCGGGCCCTGGAGGTGGCCGCGGCCGGAGGCCATAACCTGTTAATGATCGGGCCGCCCGGTTCAGGCAAGACCATGCTGGCCCGGAGACTGCCGACCATTCTGCCGGAAATGACCTTTGAAGAAATAATCGAGGTAACCCAGATTTACAGCGCGGCCGGACTGCTGGGAGAAAGGGCGGCCATCAGCCAGCGCCCGTTCCGCTCGCCGCATCATACCATCACCGATACCGGGCTGGTCGGTGGCGGCAACTACCCCCGGCCGGGCGAGGTCAGCCTGGCCCACCGGGGAGTGCTGTTCATGGACGAGTTCCCGGAGTTCAGTCGCCAGGCCCTGGAGAGCCTGCGCCAGCCACTGGAGGACGGCTGGGTGACCATTTCCAGGGTGGCCGGCAGCCTGTCCTACCCGTGTGCCTTCATGCTGGTGGCGGCCATGAATCCCTGCGCCGACGTTTTCCTGGGTTCCGGGCCGGAGGTCAACTGCAGCGAGCAGGAGCGGAGAAAGTATTATGCGCGGCTGTCGAAGCCGCTGCTGGACAGAATCGACATTCAAATCGAAGTGCCTTCGGTCAAGTACCAGGACATCATCGGCCGGCCGCCCGGGGAGTCATCAGCCGAGATCAGGAAAAGAGTTTCAGCCGCCAGGAAAATCCAGCTGGAAAGATTCAGGGGAAGAAAAATATTTTCCAATGCCGGCCTGACCGCCCGCGACCTCAGGCAGTTCTGTTCTCTGGACCAGGAAGCCTCCGGGCTGATGGAAACGGCCATGAAGCGCTTTCGCTTCAGCGCCCGGGCCTACGACCGCATTCTGAAGGTGGCCAGGACGGTGGCCGACCTGGGTGGGGAGGAGCGCATTTCAGCCGCGGCCGTGGCCGAAGCCATCCAGTACCGGATGCTTGACAGGTTCTGAAGGCCGGGGAGTCTGACTGGTCGGAGGCAATCGGGCGGGAAGTCCGTTAAGTAATTTAAAGGAAAATGAAAGGAAAAAGAGAGGACATGTTTGTCCCATTTTGATAGGGTGTGGCTGGACCGGTCTCCTGGCTACTTATTCGTTTTGCGGCATGGATGATAAGCTGGATATAAAACAGGGGATCTTATTCCACATGAATTAAAAAAGTCTTTGCTCTTCCAACCGGCGGTTGATACAATTAGGGAAAATTGTCCAGGACGAGCGTTTAATGAGCAACAATACGGCCGGCAGCCTCCAGGCGGAAAGAAAGCTACCCCGGGTCCTGACCCGGCTGGACGTGGTCTCCATAGTTATCGGCGGGGTCATCGGCTCTGGAATTTTCCTGGTGCCGGCCAAGATTGCCCTGGAAGTCAAATCGCCGACGGTTATGCTCCTGGTCTGGGTGGTCGGCGGTTTCCTGAGTTTCCTGGGGGCCCTGGCCTTTGCCGAGCTGGGCGCGGCCATGCCCGAAGCTGGAGGAATGTATGTCTACCTGCGGGAAGCCTACGGACCCCTGCTGTCTTTCCTGTTTGGCTGGACGCTGTTCCTGGTGATTGACTCCGGGGCCATTGCCACCCTGGCCGTGGCCTTTTCGGCCAATTACCTGCCTTATTTTTTCAAGATGTCGCCCCTGGCTTCCAAGCTGGTGGCCGTGCTGTTCATCGGCTTCCTGGCGGCCGTGAATTATATTGGCGTTCGCTGGGGAGCTAACCTGCAGAACCTGCTGACCTTTATCAAAACGGCGGCCATAGTCGGCATCTGCGCGGCCATTTTCCTGTTCGGAAAAGGAAATCCCGCCAACCTGGTTGAACCACAACCCGGGAAATTTTCGATGAACCTGCTGAGTGCCTTCGGCGTGGCCCTGGTGGCCACCTTCTGGGCCTACAAGGGCTGGGAATCGGCCACCTACAGCGCCGGCGAGGTCAAGCATCCGGAACGAAACATACCCCTGGGAATCCTGATCGGTCTGACCGCGGTCATTGCCCTGTATCTCCTGGCCAACCTGGCCTACCTGTATGTCCTGCCGGCTTCGGTTATCGCCCAGACTCCCCGGGTGGCGGCCGAAGCCATGAGGGTGGCGGTGGGACCGGTGGGGGCCTCCATCATTTCCTTTATAATCCTCTTTTCGATCATGGGTGCGGCCAACCAGAATCTCCTCTGCTCGCCCCGGGTGTATTTTGCCATGTCTCGGGACGGGCTATTTTTCAGGAACATAGCCCGGGTCCATCCCCGCTACCTGACCCCGCATGTTTCCATAATTGCCATCAGCCTGTGGAGCGTGGTGCTCAGCCTGTCCGGGACGTTCGAACAGCTTTTCACCTACGTCGTCTTCGGGCAATGGCTGTTTTTCGGGCTGACCGGGGCGGCCGTTTTCGTTTTGAGAAAAAAGCGCCCGGAGCTGCCCAGGCCTTACAAGACCTGGGGTTATCCGCTGACCCCGGCTCTCTTTGTCCTGGCCGCTTTCCTGATTTCCCTGAATTCACTGATTAAAGAATTCTGGAATTCGCTGGCCGGCCTGGCCATAATTGCCCTGGGTGTTCCGGCTTACTTCTACTGGAAGAGAAAAGAATCTGCCAGCCTGTCCGGCATAGATGCCGAAAACAGGGATACCCGCGCCGGCCGGTAGCCAGGTTTTCAGGGCGGGTTTCTGAGCGATGAAGCGAGTCCTCCTAATCCAGCCGCCGCTCCAGGATTTTTACACCACGCCCATCCGTCTTTATCCCCTGGGCCTTCTGTCTGTGGCCTCAGTGCTGAGGACCCTGGGGTTCGAGGTGGAGATCCTGGACTGTTTGAACCCGCTCCGGCGGAAGCCCCTGCCACTCCCCGAAAAGTTCACTTACTTTAGGCCATACCTAAAGCATCCTCATTTTTTCAAGCGCTTTCAGCACTTTGGCCTGGCGGTGGAGCGGGTGGTAGCCAGGGTGGGGGAACTTCGGCCCGATCTTGTAGCCATCAACAGTTCCTTTGCCGCCTATTTCAACACGGTGGCCGAGCTGGTTCTGGCCCTGAAACGTAAATTTGGAATACCGGTCCTGGTGGGTGGCAACCAGGCCACCTGCTGCCCGGAGGAAATCAAAGCCAGGGTGCCGGAGATTGACCGGGTGCTGGGCGGTCCGGCCGAAAGCTGTCTTCCATCCTTCTTAATAAAAGAGGGCCTTTTACCCGTGGAAAGCGGACTGATGGAAAGCCAGCCGCTGGACTGGAAAAAGCTGCGGCCGGCCCACGAGCTGCTGGACCCGGCGCCTTACCGCATCGGGAAGAAAAATTACCTGTCGCTCCAGGCCAGCCGGGGCTGCCCCCAGAACTGTTCGTTCTGCAACGTCCACCGGGTTTTTGGACGGAGGACGGAATACCGCCCGGTTTCTTCTGTGCTGGAGGAGATGCGCTGGAATTACCGTTACCGCGGAATCCGGCTGTTTAACTTTGAAGACGACAACCTGGCCTTCGACCGCAACTGGCTGGTCGAGTTCCTGGAAGCGGTGGCCGCCGACCCCGGGCTTGAAGGGAGCGAGCTGACCTTCATGAACGGCCTGGGTTATGACAACCTGGATGAAGAACTGCTGGAATTGATGAAGCGGGCCGGTGTCAGGAAACTGGACCTGTCCTGGGTATCCGGCAACCCGGCCGTAAGGCAGCAGCATCACCGTCCGCAGAAAAAGGATGAGGCTGAATTTTTCGACCTGGTCAGAGAAGCCCGGCGCATGGGGTTTTTCGTCACCGTTTACCTGATCCTGGGACTTCCCGGCCAGACCAGAGAAGAAATAGTGGCCACCACCGAAGAACTGCTGGAGGCCGGGGTCTTGGTCGGGCCGTCGGTCTTTTACCTGACGCCGGGGAGCGAGCTGCAGCTGAGCCTGGACCTCCCTCCTGAAATTGCCGGCGATTGGGATATGTACCGGGCCACGGCCTTTGCCGTGGAAACAAAAGAGCTGAAGCGCCGCGACCTGGTGGAGCTATTCCTTTATATCAGGCAACGCAACCTGGGAAAAAGGGCCCCGGCTCTCAGAATTTCAACCTCCTGATTTTTTGGTGGGGCGTTTCCTGCTCTCCGGCCGGTAGATACTTTTTGGGAATGCGAGCCACGATGGTGTAGTTCGGGTCGACCACCTGGGCGATCCGGGCCTCCCCGACCTGGGAGAGAAGCTGGTAGGCATCCATCGTTTCCAGGTGGTAATCGCTCACCAGCCAGTCGACGAGGTCCCGGTGGGCTATCCTGAAAGCGTCTTCCAGAGGGCGATAGCTGCCGAGGCTCATGAGGTATTCGTCGCTCTCGATTCTCGGCCAATCGATTTTCTTATTCTTGACGAGGTCCACGTAAAGAACGACTTTCATGGCCGCTTCCACCGCCGTTCCGATTATTTCCCCTTCGCCCTGTACCAGGTGGCCGTCGCCTAGAAAGAGCAGGGCTCCCTTCACGTTGACGGGTAGATAGATGGTATGTCCCGGCCGGACCTCGGGCGAGTCCAGGTTCCCGCCGAAGGCCTCGGGCACCACCGTGGTTCTGACTTCGTTATCGGCCGGGGCCACGCCCAGGCAGCCGAGAAATGGTTTAATTGGCAGTTCGCAGGAAAAATTACCGTGGCGGGCCCGGAACCGGACCGTTCCTTTATTTTTATCAACCTGGTACCACCAGACCGTTTCCGGCAGGGAAGGGTTGAGCATGGCGGTATATTTGGTCGGGGTCAGTATTCCGAAGCCGGGGAAATAGCTGCTGATGGCGTGGTCCCTGACCGGTTCCAGGGAAATAAGATGGACGGCCAGGGTATCGCCGGGCTCGGCTCCCTCGATGTAAAAAGGTCCGGTCTGGGGATTGTCGTGGCCGGGCGGGATGACCGCGGTCGGTAAGTCATCGGGCTTTTTGACCCGGCCGTCGTAGCAGTCTTCGGTGTAGGTTTCTATGACGGTACCGGGCCTGACCTTCATCACCGGGCGGCTCTGGCCGAAGGTGTACTTGAAATCATCGGGGCCGGGTCGGTAGGTTACCTTCTTAACCTGGGGATAAAGGGCCGTGGCCGACATGGTCCAGGTGGCCAGGGCCAGGGTTAAGAAGAAAACCAGGGGGCTGAATCTTGGAGTCCGGATATTCTTCATGATGCCATCTCCTTACTCTTCTGAATTTACAATATTTGGTTGAAGAAATCATCTGGCTTGCCGTGAGGTCAGGCTGGCTCTGTCCGCCCGGTCTGCTCTGGAAGCCGAGGCCAGGGCCAGCCACCAACCGGGAATATATGAATGGCCATTCATATATCAGCTGTCAAAAAATCAGGTTGGACAGATCTGGATGGGGAAAATTAAGAAAAAATTAATGAAATAAAGAAGAGCTTAAATAGAGGATAAGGATTGACCCGGCCGCGATTCAGCGGGTGAGGCGGCTGTCTTCGACCACCACCCGGCCGGCCTTGATGACCGTTTTAACCGGGTTGCGGCCGAGCTCGTAGGCCAGGGAAAGGTAAGATGGAAGGTCGCAGAGAATGAGGTCAAAATCTTTTCCGGGCTCCAGCGAGCCGCAGCGGTCCTGGCGGTCTATGGCATAGGCGGCATTGATGGTGCAGGCGTTGATGGCTTCTTCCACCGTAAGCCGCAGGGTGAAGACGCCGAGCTGAAGCACGAAAAGCATCGACAGCAGGTGAGAGCTGCCCGGGTTAAAATCGCTGGCCAGGGCCACGATGGCTCCCCGGTCGAGCAATTCCCGGGCCGGCGCTCTTTTGTCCATCATCAGGAAGAAAGATACTCCGGGGAGCAGCACGGCCGCGGTCCGGCTGCGGCTCAGTTTTTCCACGCCGCCGGGAGTAATGTTTATGAGATGTTCGGCCGAACGGGCGCCAAGTTCGACCGCCAGCTCGGTGCCGCCGATGGGCACGAACTCGTCGGAGTGAATCTTGAGCTTGAAGCCGAGTTTCAGGGCCGCTTCGGCCAGCTCCCTGGTTTCTTCCAGGGTAAAGACCGTAGGTTCGCAGAAGATATCAAAGAATTCAGCCAGCCGGCGGCGCCTCACCTCCGGCATGACCCTGTTTATTAATAATTCAAGGTAGGCCCTTCGTTCCGCCCTGTATTCGGGTGGAATTTCATGGGCGCCCATGAAGGTTGGCACCAGGCTTACCGGCTGTTCGGCCTCCAGTTCCCGCACCACCTCCAGCTGCTTGATTTCATCTTCCAGGTTCAGCCCGTATCCGCTCTTGGCTTCGACCGTGGTTGTCCCGTTGAGCAGCATGGTCTGAAGCCGCTTCCGGCAGAGGTCCTTGAGTTCCTCCCGGCTGGCTTCCCTGGTGGCCCGGACCGTGGTCTGGATGCCCAGGCCCATGGCCGCCAGCTGCTGGTAAGTGTATCCCTGGAGACGCAGGGAGAATTCCTTCTCCCGGTTGCCGGCAAACGGCAGGTGAGTGTGGCAGTCGACCAGGCCGGGCAGCCCGACCAGGCCCCGGCCGTCTATTACCCGGGCTCCCTCCTCCGGTTTGACTTTCTCCCGGAATTCTCTCTCCGGGCCGATAAAAACGATTTTTCCCCGGTAGCCGGCAATCCAGGCTTTTTCCAGCAGGCCGACCTCTCGCATGGCCGGTCCCCTCTTGGGGGCCGGTCCACCGCAGGTCAGGAGCTGGTCGAGGCCAGCCACCACCAGGTCAGCGCAGGTCATTGGGCGTTTTCCTCATCGAACTCTGCTTGGTTTTCCTGATGAAGGCCGGGGTGTTGAGCTCATTCCAGTCGATTTCAGAAGGAGCCGGGTCCATCATAGCCGGAGCGGCCTGCCCGCCCTTGGGTTCGAACAGGTAAGGCGGGGTATCGCCCTTGACCATGACCGAGGTCTGGGTCTGGGGGGTGCTGGCCGGTCTTCTGATGATTTCCGGAGTGGCAGTCCGGGGTTTCTTACGGTCAAAGCCGGTGGCAATCACCGTGACCTTGATGGTCTCCCGGACCTCTTCGTCCAGAACCGTTCCGAATATTATGTTGGCTTCCGGATCGGCCAGGCTGGTAATCAGGTCAGAGGCCTTGGATACTTCGTGCAGGGTCATGTCCTTGCCACCGGTGATGTTGATGAGTACACCACGGGCTCCCTCTATGGAAGTATCTATGAGCAGCGGGCTGCTGATGGCTTTCTGGGCTGCCTCCACCGCCCGGTTTTCGCCGCTGGCGATGCCGGTGCCCATGAAGGCCATGCCCATGCCTTTCATGATGGACTTGACGTCGGCAAAATCCAGGTTGATCAGGCCCGGCCTGGTGATCAGGTCGGAGATACCCTGGGCGGCCTGGCGCAGGACATCGTCGGCCATGCGGAAGGCTTCGGGTATGGTGGTGTCCAGGTTGACCGTATCAATCAACCTCTGGTTGGGAATGGCGATGACTGTATCCACCACCCCCTTGAGTTCCTGCAGGCCCTCTTCGGCTTTCTTGGCCCTGATCCGGCCCTCGAAGGCGAAGGGCATGGTGACAATGGCAATGACAAGCAGGCCCATCCCGGAGGCCAGGTTGGCGATGACCGGGGTGGCCCCGGTTCCGGTGCCACCGCCCAGGCCGGCGGTCAGGAAGACCATGTCGGCGCCTTCCAGGATCTCGGCCAGTCGTTCGGTGTCCTCTTCCGCCGCCTGTCGGCCGACCTCGGGGTCGCCGCCCGAGCCCAGGCCCTTGGTCAGCTTGGTTCCGATCTGGATCTTGAGGTGAGCCCGGTTGTTGTTCAGGGCCTGGCGGTCGGTGTTGATGGCGATGAATTCCACGCCCTCGATTCCGCTCTCGATCATGCGGTTGACGGCGTTACCGCCGCCGCCGCCGATGCCTATCACCTTGATCTTTGCTCCCGGGTTTTCTTCAGCCAGGTGAAACTTGATTTTGTTGCCGAAGTCATCGCGCATGTTTGCCTCCTTATTCATTGAACCAGTCTTTAATCCTGGTCCAGAAGCCTTTCTTTTTATCTTTTATGAAACCGCGTTCCTTGATCTGGTTGTATCCGTAAAGGATGAGCCCGACAGCCGTGGCGTAATCGGGCGTGCTGACGCGGTCGATCAGCCCGCCTATGTAGTTCGGGTCACCCCGCCTCACCGGCAGGTCGAAAATTTCCTCGGCCACCTCTTCCAGGCCGTCCAGCAGGGCGGTGCCCCCGGTCAGGACCAGCCCGGAGTTGAGCGACTTTTCGTAGCCCATTCTCTTGATGTCGGAGTCCACCAGGCGGAAGATTTCCTCGGCCCGGGGCTGGATGATGTCGGCCAGGATTTGCCTGGACATCACCCGAGATTTCCGGTTCTTGCCGACGGTCGGAACTTCGATGGTGTCCTGTTCCTCGGTTACCGGCAGGGCCACGCAGCCGTATTTCTTCTTGATCTTTTCGGCGTCGGGAATGGGAGTGCGCAGCCCGACGGCAATGTCGTTGGTGAAGTTATCGCCACCCAGCGGGATGGTCGAAGTGTACCAGAGGGCCCCGCGCTCGAAGATGGCCACTTCGGTGGTGCCGGCCCCGATGTCGATCAGACCCACGCCCAGCTCCCGCTCGTCGTGGGTCAGGACCGAGTGGCTGGTGGCGATCTGGTTGAGGACTATTTCCTGGATGCCGATTCCGGCCCGGTCCAGGCAGTTCTTCAGGTTCTGGATGGAGGTGATGGCCGAGGTGACGATATGGACATTGACCTCGAGCTTGATTCCGCTCATGCCCAGCGGGTCCTTGATTCCATCCTGCTCGTCCACGATGAATTCCTGGGGAATGATGTGGATTATTTCCCGATCGGGGGGAATGGACAGAGCCCGGGCCTGGTCGATCACCCGGCGGATGTCCTCGCGGGAAATCTCCCGGTTCTTTCCGGACACGGCCACCACCCCGCGGCTGTTGAAGCTCTTAATGTGCGAGCCGGAGATGCCCACGTAGGCCGATTCTATCTCCACGCCGGCCATCAGCTCGGCTTCTTCCTGGGCCCTTTTTATGGCCGAGATGGTCAGGTCCAGGTTGACCACCACTCCCTTCCTTATGCCCTTGGATTCCGCCACCCCGATGCCGATGATTTCCACCTTCTGTTCTTCGGTGATTTCTCCGATGATGGCCACCGTCTTCTTGGTGCCGATGTCCAGACCTACCAGATAGTTGTTTCTGGCCATTAACTTACCTCCTTTTTCTGCCCCCTGGATTCCCTGGCCGAAAGTTCCAGGGGCTTGACGTAGGCCCGTCCCTGGATCCTCAGGTCAACATATTCCAGCGGGCCGAACAGCCGGGCCCAGGCTTCTCTGTTCGCCAGGTAGAAGGGCAACTGTTCCTGGAAATTTTCGGCATTGATGATTACCCGGACCGGGTCTTCCGCCAGCTCTACTTCCAGCTGTCCATCAGCCTTAAAAATCAGGCGGCGGATGAGCTGCCTGGCTGCGGGTTCCAGGCCGTCGAGGGCCTGGCCGGCCAGCCTGACCTTGTCCTGGTAGGCCAGGTTGAAATTGGCTTCATCCTCGAGCACTGGAAAGGCCGGGTCAGAAGGTTCCGTTTCGCTTTTGATGACCTTCCCTTCTTCGTCCACCAGGAAGTACAGGCCCCGGTGAATATAAAACCTGGGTGTCCTGGGATAGACTTCAACCCGGAGGGTGGAGGGCAGAATCTTTTCGGCCCGGACTTCCTTGACCCCGGGCAGCGAGGTCAGGCTCAGCCGGATATAGTCCAGGTTGCAGATCAGGATGTTGCCGGGGTTCCGGCTCAACAGATAATCTTCCACCCGCTGCTTGAGCTCCGGGCTGGATGAAATGACTTCCACCTTCTTGATACTGAGCTCATCACAGGTAATAAGGTAATAATACAGCTGGGCCACGCCCAGAAACAGGGCTATCAGGGCGAAGAACAGACCGAGGAAATGTGTCCAGCGCAGCGGCTTTTTCCCGGTCTTGCCCCTGGGGCCCACCGCCCGGGCCGAGCGATGGAAAACCACGGCCCCGGCCGCGTTCAGGGGATATCCATTTTCAACGGCCATGGTTTTTTTCTCCCTGCAACAGTCTTATCGTTTCCGGAATGATCCGGCTGATATTTCCAGCTCCCAGGACCAGGAGCATATCGTTCGGGGCCAGAATTTCCGCCAGCCTCTCTGGGATCCGGTTCAGGACCGGCTCAAACAGGACATTCTTGTGACCGAATTGCCTGATGGCCTCAAACAGGGCCTGGCCGCTGACTCCCTCGATTGGGTCTTCGCCGGCGGCATAGATTTCGGTCACCAGGAGAATGTCAGCCTGGTTGAAAGCGGTGGCAAAATCGGGGAGCAGCCTGGCCAGCCGGCTGTAGCGGTGGGGCTGGAATACGGCCACCAGCCTTCTATCCCAGCCGGTCCGGGCCGCCTCCAGGGTGGCCCGGATTTCGGTCGGATGGTGGGCGTAATCCTCGATGACCATGATGTCACCGACCATACCCTTAAGTTCAAACCGGCGGCCGGTTCCGGAGTATTCTTCCAGGGCCTTGAGAATGGTCCGGGCCGGGATGTCCAGGTCCAGGCCCACGGCCGTGGCCGCCATGGCATTCAGGATATTGTGCTTGCCGGGGACGTTGAGCTTCAGACGTCCCAGCCGCTGGCCGAAGGCATAAAGGGTTGACTGGCTGGAGAACTCGGAGAAGGAAAAATCCCTGGCCTGGATGTCGGCCTGGGAGCTGAAGCCATAGGTGATGATCTTTCTTTCCAGGTCGGGAATGATCGACTGCAGGTTGGGGTCGTCCAGGCAGAGGATGATGGGGCAGTAAAAGGGAACCTTGTTGGCGAAGCTGACAAAAGTCTTCTTGATTTCGTCTAGGGTCCCGTAGTGGTCCAGGTGCTCGGCGTCGATGTTGGTCAGGACCGCGATGAAGGGCGAAAGGTAAAGAAAGGAGCGGTCGCTTTCGTCGGCCTCGGCCACGATGAAATCTCCCTCGCCCAGGCGGGCATTGGCCCCGAGGGTATTTAACCGCCCGCCGACAATAACCGTCGGGTCAAAGCCGGCCACCTCCAGCACCATGGCCGTCATGGAGGTGGTGGTGGTCTTGCCGTGGGCCCCGGCCACGGCGATGCCGTATTTCATCCTCATCAGCTCGGCCAGCATTTCGGCCCTGGGTATGACCGGGATCTTGCGGGCCCGGGCCTCAAGCACCTCCACGTTGTCTTCGCGCACCGCGGAAGAAATAACCACCACATCAGCCTGGCCGACATTTTCGGCCGCATGACCGCGATGGATTGTGGCTCCAAGCCTGGCCAGCCTCTGGGTGGCTTCGTTTTCCTGAAGGTCCGAGCCGGAGACCTGGTAGCCGAGGTTGAGCAGAACTTCGGCAATCCCGCACATACCGGTACCGCCGATGCCCACCATGTGAATGCGGTTCAACTTGCGGTAACCTTTCTTAACCACGGTCGCCTCCTGCGGGGGACTTTATTCTCTCCAGACAGAGACCGGCGATTTTTTCGGCCACGCCCTGCGGCCGCAACTTTTCCAGGTTGTCTTCCATCCGGTCAAGAACTTCTTTATGGTTCAGGTAGTATTTTATTTTTTCAGCCAGCAGTCCGGGCTCGAAATCCTTTTCCAGGATGACCTCGGCCCCGCCGGCTTTTTCCAGCTCCCGGGCGTTGAATTCCTGGTGGTTATCGGCCGCGGCGGCAAAGGGCACCAGCAGGGCTGGTTTCCGGCCGGCCACCAGCTCGGCGCAGGTGGTGGCCCCGGCCCGGCAGATGACCAGGTCGGCTTTAGCCAGGTAGTCGGCCATGGGTGAGAAAAAGGCTGACACCACCGCCCGGGAAAAGCCGTGCTCCTGGTAGGCCCGGCTGACACGGTCGAGGTCTCTTTCTCCGGTCTGGTGGTAAATGACCAGGGAATCCCTGAGTTCCTCAAGCTGGCCGAGAGACTCAATCAGCCGGTCGTTCAGGAATTTCGAGCCCTGGCTCCCGCCGAAAATCAGCAGGGTCAGGGTCTGTTCTCTCTGCTTTCTTGGAATCTCATAGAATTCAGGACGGACCGGGTTGCCCACCAGCACTGCCTTGTCCCCGAAATAGGCGAGCGAGCTGGCGAAGGAAACCACCACCAGGTCGACGAAGCGGCCGAGCTTGCGATTGGTGAAACCGGGCAGGGCATTCTGCTCCAGGATGACCGTTGGCTTTTTCATCAGGGCGGCCAGCAGCACAATCGGCCCGGAGCTGAAGCCGCCCACCCCGATTACCAGGGCGGGACGGAACCGCAACAGTATATAGAATGACTTGAGAAAAGCCAGAGGGAGAAGGACCAGGCCCCGCAGCTTCTTCAATCCCCGGCCCTTGAGTCCTTCCACGGGCAGGGTCAGGAAGCGGTTGACCTCGGCTGACATGATCTTTTTTTCCACGGCCCGGGAACTGCCGACGTAGACCAGCCGGAGGTCGGGTCGCAGGCGGAGCAGGGTGCGGCCCAGGACCAGGGCCGGGTAGAGGTGCCCGCCCGTGCCACCTCCGCTGATGATCACAGTCGCCTGCTTCATGGGGTCGAACTAACCTCCAGCTTTCTTTGAGAAATATTCAGCAACAGGCCCACGGCCAGCAGGTTGCAGACCAGGGCCGAACGACCGAAGGAAATGAAGGGCAGGGGAATGCCGGTGACCGGTCCCAGCCCCAGGACGACACTGATGTTGAGAAGGGCCTGGATGATTATGCTCAGGGTCAGCCCGTAGGCGATCAGCCTGTAATTAGCATTAAGAGTCTGGCCAGCTATTTTCAGGCCGCGGAACAGGAAGAGAAGGAACAGGCCCACCGTGCCCATGGTGCCCAGCAACCCGACCTCTTCGCCGATGATGGCGAAGATAAAATCGGTGTGGGCGCAGGGGAGGAAGTAGAGTTTCTGAGTGGAAGAGCCGATGCTCACTCCCAGCAGCCCGCCGGCCCCGACCGCCAGCCGGGATTGCCTGACCTGAAAGGCCTTGCCCAGCGGGTCCTGCTCGGGCGATAAAAATCCGTGCAACCGGTTTACCCGGTAATCGGCCGAGAACAGGAAGATGATGAATATCACCAGAAGTACCAGGGCTGGCGGAGTGAAGTATTTAAGTTTAACTCCACCCAGGTAGAGCATCAGGGCCGAAATAAGGAAAATAAAAACGGCCGTGCTGTAATCGGGCTCCAGCAGGATGACCAGGACGAAGGCCAGCACCACGCCCACCGGAACCATCAGGGTTTTCCAGTGGTTGATGGTGTCGGCTTTCCGGTAGCAGAAGTTGGCCAGGAACAGGATCAGAACGACCTTGGCCAGCTCCGAGGGCTGGAAACGGACCCCCATGAACTGGACCCAGCGGTGAGCGTTGGCCGAGGGTGGCATGACCAGGCAGAGCACCAGGAGCAGGAAGGTAAAGGCGGTGGCCAGGTAGATCAACCTGGTCATGGTGAAAAACGGTTCCCGGATTGAAGCCACGATGACCATCAGAACCAGGCCGAAGACCGCGGCCATGATCTGGTTGGTCAGGAAGTAGAAGCTCTGGCGGTATTTTTCACCGGCCAGGATGGCCGAGGAGCTGAAGACCATGATGATGCCCAGGATGAGTAGCAGAAGAGTGTTGACCAGCAGGACCTTGTCGAAGGCGAATCTCTTGAAGACTTCCATCAGCTCTTCTTCCTCCTGGCAATTTTTCTGGCCAGGTAATTGACTTCTTTCTTGAACAGCCGGCCCCGTTCCTCGAAGTTCCTGAACATGTCCCAGGAAGTACAGGCCGGTGCCAGCAGCACCACGTCTCCCGGCCGGGCCGACTGGTAGGCTCTGGCCACCAGCTCCCGGAAGGTGCTGACCTCTTCCAGCGGGAAGGCCCCTTCCAGAGCTTTCCTTATTTTCTCTTTGGCTTCTCCAATCAGCAGGATTTTTCTGACCCTGTTTTTTAGCGCGCGACGCAGGGGGGAGAAATCTCCCCCCTTGTCGCGCCCCCCGAGGATTAGTACGATTGGGCGTGAGTAGGACTGAACAGCTTTAACAGTAGCGGCAACAGTGGTAGCTTTGGAGTCGTTCACGAACAGGACCCGGTTTATGGTGCGCACTTCTTCCAGTCGGTGTTCTAACCCCCTGAAGTCTCTGGCGGTCTGCCTAATGGCCGGCAGACTCGCCCCGGCCAGGCGGGAGGTGACCACAGCAGCCATGATGTTTTCCAGGTTGTGAACCCCTCTCAGCTTGATGTCCCTGGTTTTTATTACCGGAAGTTCTTCCTCAAGCTTCAACCAGACCGTTGAGTCCTTGAGGTAGCAACCCCGGGGTACCTTATGCTTTCGGCTGAAAGCATAGAGATCTGATTTTTGATCGCGGCCCCAGCTCCGGAGGATGGCGTCGTCGCGGTTGAGGACGGCCAGGTCTCCGGGCCGCTGGTGGTCGAAAAGTTTCTTCTTGGCCCGGATATAGTTTTCATAGGTCTTATGCCAGTCCAGGTGATTGGGTGAAATATTCAGGAAGACCGCAATATCGGTGCGGAATTTTTCGGTGAACTCCAGCTGGAAGCTGGAAATTTCGGTTACGATGATGTGGTCAGGACGGCTCTTTTTCACGAAAGAGATCAGCGGGGTCCCGATGTTTCCGGTCAGGTGGACCTTGAGGCCACTGTTTTTTAGCACCCTGTAAATCAGGGTGGTGGTGGTCGACTTGCCGTTGGAGCCGGTGATGCCGACCAGCCGGCAATTCAGGAAGTGGTAGGCCAGCTCAATCTCGGAAATTACTTTTACCCCCTTCTCCCGGGCTTCCAGAATTTCCGGGAGCGGCGGCACGCCCGGGCTGACCACGATCAGGTCGGCCGCCAGGAAGAGTTCCAGCCGATGCCGGCCGCAGTCGAATTCCACGCCCCGTTTCCGGTAGTCGGCGACCCGCTCCAGTTCGCTTTCTGGCTTGCGGTCGCTGACCGTCAGCTGCCCGACTTCCTGTTCCAGCAGAAAATCGCAGACGGCCTGGCCGGTCCGGGCGAAACCCACGACCACGACCTTTTTTCCTCTCAGTTCCATCTTTACCTCAACTTCAACGTGGTCAAGCTGAACAGGGCGAAGATTATGCCTATGATCCAGAAACGGATGACCACCTTTTCTTCCGGCCAGCCGACCAGCTCAAAATGATGGTGCAGGGGAGCCATCCTGAAGATTCTCTTGCCGCCCGAGAGTTTGAAGTAAGAAACCTGGAGCATGACCGACAGGGCTTCCAGGATGAAGACCCCGGCCACCGCGAACAGCAGGAATTCCTGCTTGATCAGGATGGCAATCAGCCCCAGGGTACCTCCCAGTGACAGGGCACCCACGTCGCCCATGAAGATTTCGGCCGGGTGGCAGTTAAACCACAGGAAACCAAGGCAGGCTCCGGACAGGGCTCCGACGAACACGGTCAACTCGGCGGCCAGTGGAACGCGCAGTATGCTTAGGTACTGGGACCAGACGGCGTGACCGGCGACATAGGTCAGGGCCGTCAGGGCCACGGAAGCGATCAGGGTTAAGCCTATGGCCAGCCCATCCAGGCCGTCGGCCAGGTTGACCGAGTTGGAAGAACCCACCAGTATGAACAGGATCCAGGGCAGGTAAAACCAGCCCAGGTAAGGTGTCCATTCCTTGAAAAACGGGAAGGTCAGGTTCAGGCTGAACTGGCCCCTGAACCCGATCAGGACCAGGGTCAGGGCCAGAGCCCCCGACACCAGAAATTGCAGGATAAGTTTCTGCCGCGGAGTCAGGCCCAGGGAGCGGCGCCAGCGGTATTTTATGAAATCATCGGCAAAGCCGATTCCCCCGAAGAACAACATCCCGCCCATGGCCAGCCAGACGTAGATGTTTTCCAGGTTGCCCCAGAGCAGGGTGGAAACCAGGGTGGCCCCGATGATCATCACCCCGCCCATGGAAGGAGTGCCCTTCTTGTTAAGATGGCTGGACGGTCCTTCCTGCCTTATTTCCTGCCCGATTTGATGTTTTTTCAGGAGCCTGATGAAAATTGGTGTCAGCATGAACATCAAGACCAGGGCGGTGATCCCACTCAGGGCGGTTCTGACGGTGATGTAACGGAAGACGTTGAAAAAGAAGTAATACTCCCTGAGCGGAACGAGCAACCAGTACAGCACTTCAGGCCTCCATCTCTTTTTTCAGAAAATTCACGATTCGGTCCAGGGCCAGACCGTGGGATCCCTTGACCAGGACCAGGTCCCCGGCCTTTAAAAACTTGAGCAGCCAGCCGGCCGCTTCCAGGGCTTCATCGAAAGAATGGACGGACCCGGGGTCGAAACCGCGCTCGACCGCTCCTTCGGCCAGTTGCCTGGCTCTCGGGCCGACCGTAACCAGGACGTTCCATCCGTTGTCCGGAAGACTGCGCCCGGCCTGGCGGTGAAAATCGATTTCCTGCGGGCCGAGTTCCAGCATGTCTCCCAGGACGGCAATTTTCCTGGGAGCCGGAATGTGCCCCAGGCTCTCCAGAACAGATTTCAGGGCCACCGGGTTGGAATTATAGGAATCGTCGTAGACTCTTATTCCGTTTTTCAGTTCCAGGAGCTGGCCCCGGTGTTCTACTGCCGGCAGGTCGCGCAGGGCCGGGAGGAGCTCTCCGAGCTTTAGTCCGAAGGAGTGGGCCACGGCACAGGCAGCCAGGAGGTTTGAGACCAGGGCCCGGTTGAGGAAAGGTACCCGGAGAGAAGACCGCTCTTTCCCCAGGACCAGGTCAAAGCGGATGCCTTCCAGTCCGAGGTGTTCGATGTTTTCGGCCCTGACCGGGAAATCCTGTCCAGAACCGTAATAGAGCACCCGGCCACCGCTCCAGCTTTCACCGATTTTTCTGAGAAGCGGGTCATCACCGTTCAGCACGGCCAGGGCCCCCGGCCTGGCCCCGTCCAGGATTTCTTTCTTGGCCTGGGCGATGTCTTCCAGGTCCCGGAAGAATTCCAGGTGAACCGGGGCGATGGCGGTAATAACCGCCACGTCTGGCGGGGCGATTTCAGTGAGCTTTCTGATTTCTCCCCGCTGGCTCATCCCCATTTCCAGGACGGCGATGTCCTGCGAGCCATCAATGGAAAGTATGGAGATGGGCAGGCCGATCTGGTTGTTGAAATTGCCGGGCGATTTCAACACCCGGAATTTTTCCTGGAGCAGGCGGGCGGTAAATTCCTTGGTTGAGGTCTTGCCCAGGCTACCGGTGATGCCCACGATTTTGACCGGGTGAAGTTCAAGCCAGCGGGCAGCCAGAGTTTGCAAGGCCTTAAGGGTGTCATCGACTCTTATCAGGCCGAAGTCCGGGGGCAGGCCGCTCACTTCCTCGGAGATGCAGGCAGCCACGGCCCCTTTCTCGTAGGCGTCGCGGACGAACTGGTGACCATCTCTCCTGTCTTTGAGAGCAAAGAACAGGGCTCCCGGGGCGGCCTGCCTGGAGTCAAAAGTATAGGACAGGATGAGAGTCTCGCTCCGGCCCTGTAGCAGTCGGCCGCCGACCAGCCGCGCCACCTGTCCCAGAAACAAACCGGCCATCCTATTTCTTCTCCAGACTGTCAATTATTTCCCGGGCGGTTTCCACGTCGCTGAAGGGAACCGTCCTGTCCTTGAATTCCTGATAGTTTTCATGACCCTTGCCGGCCACCACCACCCAGTCGCCCTTCCTGGCCATGACCAGGGCGGCCTCGATGGCCCGACGCCGGTCGACAATTTTTTCGTAGTTGTGGTTGCCCAGCCGGCGGAATCCCTCTTCAATCTCCGCGATTATCTGTTCCGGCTCCTCGGACCGGGGGTTGTCGGAAGTGATGATGGTCCAGTCAGCCAGCCTGGCAGCCACCTCTCCCATCCGGGGACGTTTCAGGCGGTCGCGGTCGCCGCCGCAGCCGAAGACCAGGATGACCTTCCTGGGATTAAGGCTTCGTACGGCCTGGAGCAGGTTTTCCAGGGCCCCGTCGGTATGGGCGTAGTCGACGATAACCTTGATTCCCAGGCCGTTGGGAACGTTTTCAAAGCGGCCGGGAATCCTCTTGACCGAGGAAATTCCCTTTAAGATGTCCGGGACCGGAATGGAGAGGACCAGGGCGGCCGAAATGGCTGCCAGGAAATTGTAAAGATTATGTTTGCCGATCAGGCCGGAGGTGAAGGCCAGCTGACCGAGGGGCGTGGAGACGGTGGCCGTCATTCCCTCCTGGTTGATGGTGAACTTCTCGGCCCTGACCACGGCTTCGGGCTTGAAGCCGAAGCTTATCGTCTGCATCGGCAGTTCTGACAGCAGCCTTTCTCCCCAGGGGTCGTCGATGTTGACAATGGAAGCCTGGCGTTTATGGTTCAGGAAGAATAATTTTTTCTTGGCCTCGAAATATTTTTCCATGGTCTGGTGGTAGTCGAGATGCTCGCCGCTCAGGTTGGTAAAAACGGCCACGTCGAAACCGATTCCCCAGACCCGCTTGAGTTCAAGGGAATGAGAAGAGACTTCCATCAGGCAATGGCTGACGCCCTCTTCCACCATCTGCCGCAAGAACTTCTGGATGTCCGGCGCTTCTGGCGTGGTTCTCTCGGCCGAGAACTGCCGGCCGGCCCAGCGGTATTCCACCGTGCCGACCACTCCGGGCCTGAAGCCGGCGGCATTCAGGATTTCTTCCAGGATGTAGGTAATGGTTGTTTTCCCCTTGGTACCGGTGATGCCCACCACCTTCAGCCGGGAAGAAGGATGTTCGTAGAAGTTGGCGGCCAGCAGGGCCATGGCCTCGCGGGCCTCCAGCACCTGGACCCAGGCCCGGTCAATTTCAGCCGGGCGAGGCCGCTCGGAAACTATGACCGCGGCCCCCCGGGCCAGGGCTTCCGGCAGGAAATCGTGTCCATCCGTCTTCTGACCTTTCAGGGCAACGAAGATGTTCCCGGGTTCAACCAGTTTAGAAGAATAGGCTATGCCCGTGATCTCCGGGTCGGTGGCTGCTGCCAGGCTGACCACACGAACATCTTTCAGCAGTTCCGATAACTTCATCTCAGTCGGTCACTCCTGCTGCGGAGTTTTCTTTCCTGGCCAGGATCAGGCCTTCGGGTAATTTCTGCGGGGGTTGGTTGAGGTAAAGCAGAACTTTTCTGGCCACTTCCCTGAAGACGGGAGCGGCCACCTGCCCTCCGTAATGAAACAGGCCCCGCGGTTCGTCAATGACCACGACCATTGAAATCAGGGGTTGGTCAGCCGGTACAAAACCGGCGAAGGAGGCCACGTGCCTTTTACTGGAATAGGCCCTGAGTTCCGGGTCGAATTTCTGGGCGGTCCCGGTCTTGCCGGCCATCAGGTAACCGGGAAGGCCAGCCTCCCGGCCGGTGCCGGTTTCCACCACCGGCTCCAGGACCAGGTCGACCAGTTGCCGCACGGTTTCAGGCTTAAGGACGGACTGGCTGCCGGCCGGTGGTTCCAGGGCGGCGGTGATTATTCCGGACAGGGGAGAGGGCTGTTCCAGCCGGACCCTGGGTTTTACCAGGTAACCGCCGGTGGCAAAGACATTAAGTGTTCTCAACACCTGGATGGGCGTGGCTGAAATCTCGTAACCGATGGCCACCCGCAGGGATGATTTCCGCCATTTTTCCAGCGGGTGAAAGATGCCGGACTCCTCTCCGGGGAGGTCTATTCCGGTTTTTTCGCCGAAGCGGAAAGCCCTGAACATCCGGTAAATATTTTCAGCGCCGATGCGTTCGGCGATCTTTATGGTTCCCACGTTTGAAGACTGGATGAAGACTTCGGGAAAGCTCAGCACGCCCATCCGGACGTGGTCCCGGACGATGGTTCCCCCGAAAACCAGGTAACCCTGGCTGCAGTCGTAATAAGTGTTCCAGTCAATCCCGGCCAGTTCCCGGGCGGCGGCCGCGGTAACCATCTTGACCGTCGAGCCCGGTTCATAGGTATGCTGGATGGCCCGGTTGGGCATGACGTTTTCCGGCGGCGGAAAGTAGTTCGGGTCGTAGGCCGGATAGCTGGCCATGGCCAGGATTTCCCCGGTCCGGGGCACCGAGACGATGATGGTTCCCCAGTTGGCCTGGTGCTTTTCCACCGCCCGCTGCAGTTCCTTTTCGGCTATGTACTGGATGGTGGAATCTATCGTCAGGTAGAGGTCCTGGCCGGGCCTGGTTTCCTTGATGGTCTCGATGAAGAATTCCCGGGCGCGGGCATCCTTCATGATCAGCTGCTGGCCCTCTTCTCCCCTCAGCAGGGAGTTGTAATAGTACTCAACCCCGGCCAGTCCGAAGTCGTCCACGTTGACCCCGCCCAGGACATGGGCGGCCAGCGGACCCTGGGGATAGAACCTTCTGTTCTCCTCCAGCAGGTAGATGCCGGGCAGCTTTAGGCTGCGGATCTTTTCCGCCAGCTCGGGCGAAATTTTTCTTTTGATCCAGGTAAAACGTTTGCGCTTTTCTATGGAACTGACGATTTTCCTTATTTCCTGGTCCTTCAGGTCCAGCAGGTTTTTCAGCCGGTGGACGCTCTGCAGCTGCTGTTCCAGGCTTTCGCCTTTAACCGGCGAGAAGAACACCGAGGCCGCCGGCAGGCTGCGGGCCAGGATTTTCCCGTTGCGGTCGAAAATCGTGCCCCGGGTGGGCAGGACGGTGATCAGGTCCTGGCTCTGTTCCAGCACCTCGGCCTTTAATTTCTTGTGTTCCAGGACCTGAAGTTCCAGCAGCCGGACAGCGATGACCGCAAACCAGAAGAGAATGGCCACCAGGGCGAACTTGACCTTCTGGCGGTGGCTGGTGGAAAACGGCGACCGGTCCTGGAGAATAAGCCTCATTTCACCACCTGCTTTTCGAAGATGACCTGGTCGGGTTTGGGGTCCTGGAGCTGGAGCTCATTCCGGGCCACCCGGTCAATCCTGTCCAGCGACAGCAGGGCCTCCTTCCTGGTCTCCAGTTTCTTGATTTCCTCTTTCAGCTTTTCAACCTTCATCTCCAGCTCGTGAATCCGGTAGCCGAGCCGGACCGATTCACTCTGGTACCAGATGTAAAAGGTCAGGTTGCCCAGGAACAGCACGGCCAGCCCGGCCCCCAGGGCCAGCTGTTTCCAGCTATATTTTTTCCTGACCATGCTCATATTCGCTCCGCGGCCCGCAGCTTGGCCGAATGGCTGCGGGAATTGGCTTCTATTTCTTCCGGTGACGGCCGGACCGGCTTGCGGGTCAGAATCTTGACCAGCGGCTGGCCCTTCTCTTCTGAAGCCAGTGCCTGGAAAGCCTTTTTGACCAACCGGTCCTCAAGGGAATGGAAGGAAATCACCACCAGCCTGGTTCCGGGCCGGCACTTCCTGGCCAGCCGGTCGAGAAAACCATCGAGGTCCTTGAGTTCCTGGTTGACCTCTATCCGCAGGGCCTGGAAGACCCTGGCCGCCGGATGCAGATGGTTCTTCTGCGGAACCCAGCGGTAGACTTCTTCCACCAGCCTCTTCAGGTCGGTGGTATTTTTTAAGAGCCCCAGCTTGCGCTGGCTGGCAATCTTGCGGGCCAGCAGCCGGGTGTGGTGAAGTTCTCCGTACTTCTTGAAAATCTCGGCCAGGCGGGCCTCGGGATAGGTCATCAGGACCTTTTCGGCCGTGGTCTTCTGTCTCGTGTCCATTCTCATATCAAGCGGACCTTCCAGGTTGAAGCTGAAACCGCGCTCCGGGTTGTCGAGCTGAAAGGAAGAAATTCCCAGGTCGGCCAGAACGCCCTTAACTTCCTCAAATGGAACGATTTCCTTAAAGTCCAGCATCTGCCTGAAATCCAGCTGGAACAGCTTGACCCGGTCCCGGTATTCGGCCAGCCTTCTGGCCGCAGCCTTGAGCGACAGTTCATCCAGGTCAAACCCGATTATTCTGGCTCCGGGATTTCTCCTCAAAATCTCCAGAGCATGTCCCCCCAGGCCTATGGTGCAATCTATATAGAGCCCCGGGCGCGAGGCCTGCAAATAGGCCAGCGTTTCTTCAACCAGCACTGGCCTGTGCCCGTAATCTTTCATTCAGTCTTTCCTCGGGGGACAAGACGGGCAATATTTTCGAAATCCTCCTCGCTCAGGGGCCGTTTTTCGATTATCGATTCCAGGACTTCCTTGTTCCAGATTTCCAGGTGGTTGTTGAGTCCGATCACCTCCACTTCGGTGTTGAGCCTGGCCTTTTCACGGAGTGTCTGGCTGATCAACACTCTTCCCTTGGCATCGATCTGATGATGACTGCCTTTCAGGTTAACCCGCAGCAGGAAGCGCCTGACGTCGGGACGGAGAGTCAGGGCCCCCTCGTTGGCGATGCTGGTCATCTGTTCCCAGACTGCCAGCGGATAGAGCTGCACCGCTTCGTCGGTCAGAGAAGTTATGAAGACATCTTTGCCGTAAGACTGCTCGATGATGTCACGAAATTTTTCGGGAATTTTCAGCCGGCCGCTGCGGTCAAGGCGAGCCGAGTAGCTTCCGATCAGCAAGTTGTTAGCGGCTTCTTTTCCCATTTTGTCCCGTTTTATCCCATTTTGAGTTAAATATAAGAAAGAAAATTGTAAAAGTCAAGAAAAAAATCCCATCAAAATAAAATATTTTTAAGCGCTGATAACAGAGAGAAAAAGGGAGGGGCCGGACCGGTCAGTCTTCGGTCGGCGAAGGGGCGTATTCTTTAAGCAGATGCCGGGCCTTTTCCAGGTCCTTCTGAAGCACCATGATTATGGTTTCACCGAGCCCGTCCATGGTGAAAGGATAGATGGAGTGGACGATCTGACCCTTGAGAAGGCAGTAAATGCCGTTGGTGCCCAGAAAGCTCTTTATGACTTCTGCCTCGGCCAGGCTCCAGACCCGGGTCAGCTCGACCAGCGTTTCTTCCTGCTCAGAGCCCTTTTCAGAAGAAGGTGTAATCTGTCCTGGTTCAACCCGGTCCTGCTCCGGGGGATGTTTTTCCCGCCAGGCGAAATAATCATCAAGTATCTGTCTGTGGTCAAAAGCAAGCGGAAAATTAATTTCTTCTCGGGTGAAGACCCCGGCTTTCCCGGCATCGTCGGCGGCCTCCGGCATTCCTTCGGCCCGGGCGATGAACACGGTTGATATGGTATGACGCCTCGGATCTCGCCGCGGGTCCGAGTAGGTGTGGAACTGCTTGATGAGTTCAACCTGGAGCGAGGTTTCTTCCCTGGCCTCGCGGATGGCAGCCTGTTCCAGGGTCTCGCCGTAATCCACAAAGCCACCGGGAAGGGCCCAGCCATGGGGTGGATTCTTTCTTTCGATCAGCACTATACCGGTTCGCCCATCGGGCAGCCTGATTTCTATGATCAGATCGACAGCCGGGACGGGATGCTTTCTTTCGCTCATGGTGAATGCTTCCCGGCTAAAATACTGCCGGCAGGCGAAAAAGTCAATCCGAAATGATGAACTTCTTTTCCAGCTGCTTCAGCTTTTCCACCACCCCGCCATACTCCAGCTCGGAGTAGGGCAGCATGGACGGCCCGCAGAATCCCTGGCGCCTGATTTCCGAGGCTTTCATGGCAATCTGAGCCCTTATGGCTTCCCAGTATGGGTGGTCGAAGACATCAGCCGGCTCCGACAGGCGGCCTTCTTTCATGGAGAAGGCAGCCCCGGTCACCACCGGCGGGCCGTCGAAATAGGAAACGGTGGCATTCAGCCGGCAGGGCATCAGCGGCCCGATGTGGCTGCCGCGCATGAATCCGGCCACGTAATGCCCGATGTTGAACGGGGCCAGGACTTCGCCCGTGGCCGGGAACTCTCCCTGGACCCGGACCAGGGCCACCGGGTCGTCCTTGCCGGTGTACTTGCCGGCGATGTTATGCAGGCGCTGGGTGGAGATGGCCACGGCCTGGTTGCCGGTGCTGCGTGACCAGATGCTCTCGATAACATATTTTTCGGTGTCCCGGAGCAGGGCGGCAATGTCGTAAAGTTCTTCCGGGGCCACCAGCTCAATTACCTTGTTTTTTTCGGTGTAGCTGACGTCGATGATGCGAAACCTGTAACCCTGGCTCATCTTCGGACTGAGGATCAGGCCGGAACAGTACATCGGGTCGGCGAAGGCCAGGTAAAAGGGCAGGTTGTAAGCGCCGGGGTCGGTCTTGTCGGCGGCAAAAAAGATGAAAGGCTCGTTTTCCCTTTCCTCGATCTCCATTTCGGCCACGGCTGGCCCCAGTCCCTTGACGTTTCCCGAGAAGGCGTCCTTGAGCAGGTCCTGGCCGGCTCCATACAGCCCGGTCTTTTTGGCCACGGCCGTGCCGGCCAGGAAAGCTTCCCAGGCCAGCTGGTGTATCTTCTCGTTGCCGGTTCCGCCGGTGTGAGTGCAGAGAATGGCGATGTCGTCCCCGGTGGAACTTATGTAGTAATCAATCAGCAGGTCCTTGCTTCTGGCGGCCACGAAATTCCTGACCTCCTGGAGAAGGGCCAGACTGGGCTTGATATGGCCGCCGATACTGCCGATATCGGCTTTTAAGACACTGATGGTGATTTTCATGCCTCCCTCCCGAAAATGATTCCCGTTTTTAAATTTAAGCAGGGTGATACTTGAAGTCAAACACCAACCCTGGAGTGGCAGGTGAGTGGAGTGGCAACCAGGAATGACCGTGGTTGCGGTTGGCCAACCAATCTGAAAAAATTCAAAGAGAGGACAGGCTGCGGGTCCGGTTTGGCATTAAATTCATCGGCCGACCGGGTGAGACAGTACTATTTCGGAGCTCTGTGCCCGGAAAAAGTTTTTAAACCAGCTTAAAAGTAAGTCGCCGGGAAAAGAAGGAGCATCTGCAGGACCCTGACCTTCTGCTCGAAATCTGGCTGGTAGCGTGGGGGCAGGGGTTCGGCTGGCTGGAATTTCCAGCTCAGGGGGTTGACGTACTTGCCGTGGTAGAGCAGCCGGTAATCAAGATGGGGACCGGTTGACTCCCCGCTCGAGCCAACGTAACCGATAACCTGCCCGCCTTCCACCCGGGCCCCGGTTTTAATACCGGCGGCCAGGGACTTCAGGTGCAGGTACATGGTTTCGTAGGCATTCTTGTGGCGAATCCTGACCATCCGGCCGGCGGCTCCATTCCAGCCGGCGAAGGTCACCACCCCGTCAGCCGTGGCCTGGACGGGAGTGCCGATGGGGGCGGCATAGTCTATTCCATAATGCGGCCGGTAAATCTTGCGGATGGGGTGGAGGCGGCTGGAACTGAAGCGGGAAGTAATCCGGGCGTAACGCAGGGGAGATTTCAGGAATTCCTTTCTGAGCGAACCGCCTCCGGCTTCAAAATAGTCGGCCTTTCCACTATCGGGAAAAGTGTAGCGGTAGGCTTCGAAGACCTGGTTCTTGTTCACGAAGCGGGCGGCCAGGATAGGGCCGTAACCGCTGAACTGGCCGTTGATATATTTTTTTTCGACCAGCAGCCGGAAGCTGTCGTCCTGGCGCAGGTCGACGTAGAAATCAATTACCCAGCCAAAAATCTCGGCCATCATCAGGGCCAGAAGGTCCTGCTCGCCGGCCTGGTTGACGGCGGCAATCAGGGAGTCCTTGATAATTCCCTCCACCAGGACCAGTTGCCTGGTCACCGGGTGGGACTTGATGCTGGCCGAGGGCGGAGATTGGGTGAGGTCAACTTCCAGGTAGCGTTCGGGATCGAGGTCGAGCTGAAAAGCGGTGTAGGACTCGCCCTGCCGGAGCAGCCTTATCTTCTGACCGGCGGGAATCCTGGCCAGGTCGTAGACCTTCATGGTGGCTTCCCTGATTTCAATCACCCTGGAGGCCGAAAAACCGGCGGGAGCCAGGAGCTCGGTTATGGTCTTCCCGGCTGGAATGGTGAATTCCTCGGTTATGATTGGCGGAGCTTCGGGCTCTATGCTGGCTTCGGGAACTTCGGGCCTGGCTGCCTGTTGGTCGGAGCTTCTGTTGATCAGCAGGAGGATGGTGATGATGGCCAGAAGCAGTAGAATGATGGCCACCGCCAGTGCTTTTTTCCGGTTGATCCTGGCTCTGGCTCTCATCAACTCAGCTGGACTATTCCTTGAGGTCGGGGGATTTGTCGGGCTCGAGTTTTTCCGTCGCTATTCTGGTAACAGGCTTTCTTCTTAGCTTGAGCACCAGGAAATCCACCGGGCCATAGAGAACGTTGAGGGTGGTGAATAGCAACAGGAAATATTTCGGACGAAAAAGGAGACCGGTCAGGACCACGGCCAGCAACAGGCCAGTCTTCATGTCCACCGGTCGGTTGATGATAAGAGAAACAAAGTTCCGGTAACGGAGGGTGCTGATCATCAGCAGGCTGATTATTACCACCACTGCGGACAGGTAAAAGGCGCTCACGGTCTGATAGTTTGGTTCCGGGTGAAAGATAACCAGCGAGGCCAGGAAGATGGCCGCCGAGGGTACGGTCAGGCCCTGGTAAAAGCGGCGGTCTGGCAGGCTCTTGGTTCTGACGTTATAACGGGCCAGCCGCAACAGACCGCCCACGATGAATAGAAAGCTGAAAAATATGCCGGCCGGTCCCAGGACTTTAAGCCCCCAGAAGTACATCAGAAGAGAGGCAGCCGCGGCGAAAGAAATAGCATCGGCCAGCGAATCCAGCTGGATACCGAAATCAGAACTGGTCCTGGTGGCCCTGGCCACCAGGCCGTCCAGGCCGTCCAGCATGGCCGCGATTATGATCCAGAGAGCCGCCCAGCGGTAGCGCCCGTAAAAGGTTGAAGTCAGGCTGAGAAAACCGAAGAAGACGTTGGTCAGGGTAAAAACACTGGGCAGGAAGTAAAGCCGGGGAACCGGCTGCTTAATTCTGACTTTCATCTCTCCACTCTCCGATGATCGACAGGCCTCCTTTAACCTTCTGATTCAGCCCGACCTTCAGCTCAACATTTCCGGGCAGGTACAGGTCAACCCTCGAGCCGAAATACATCAAACCGATTTTCTGGCCGGCGGCTACCCTGTCTCCGGGCTTAACATAGCATTTTATCCGCCTGGCGGCAACCCCGACCATCTGCTTCAAGAAGATACGGCCTTTGTCTCCCTGCAGCAGCAGGCTGTTGGATTCATTCTGGCTGCTGGCTTCTTCCCGGTAGGCCGGGAAAAACTTGCCGGGCTGGTAATCAACTCTTATAACCTCGGCCGCCAGGGGAGAGCGGGTGAAATGAACGTCAAGCAGGGAGAGAAAAATGCTGACAACTTTTCCGGGTCCGGCCAGGTCCGGGTGGCTGGAAAATTCTTCAATTTTTATAACCTGCCCGTCGGCCGGCGACAGCACCAGGTTGTCTCCAGCCGGTGGCCTTCTTTCCGGGTCGCGGAAAAAGAAAATAAAGGCAGCAGTGAGCAGCAGGAAGAACAGGCTGGCCAGCCACCAGCCGAGCACCAGGGTCAGGAAAAAAACCAGCAGCGACGGCAGGTAAAATATCGAACCTTCTCTGGCGACTTTCATCTTGTGTCCCTCATTTTGCTTATTATATGACTTATCTGTCAGCCAGGAAATAGACTGACAGGAAGGATACGCGGGCAATGCTGCCCATGATCTCGGGGTTTATCCGGTAAATGGTGTCGCCCGTTCCGTGGTAGGCCAGGTGCGGGCCGTTGGAGCCAAGGCTGGCGCAGGGAATCCCCTTGAGAAAGAAGGGGGCGAAATCGGAGCTTCTGACCCCGATGTTCCGGATTACCCCGTAACCCCTGATGATATTTATTTCCTGGTTGGCCCTCTCGATAACCTCTTTGAGATAAGCCGGTTCGGCGCTGACCCCGCACCAGGCGCCATCGCCTTCACCTTCCATATCGAAATTGAACATGGCCACCACCCGGTCGAAACCGGCCGGCAGATGGTCAGCGAAGTAGGTGGAACCCTGCAGTCCCAGTTCCTCGCCTCCGAACAGGACAAACATGACCGACCTCTTGGGCTTCGGGTTCAGGGAAGCGAAGGCCCTGGCCAGGGTCATCACCACCGCCGAGCCACTGGCGTTGTCGTCGGCTCCCGGGAAGAGCAGGCCCAGGTGACGGCCGCAGTGGTCGTAATGGCCGCCGATGATGATCAGCTCTTTCTTGAGCTTTGGATCAGACCCTTCCACCCAGCCGGCGATGTTATAACCGGTGGAATCGGGGAAATGCCTGGAGCTGACCCGGTAGGATAGCCGGGCCTTGAGGTCGAAGGAAATCGGTCGCTTGTAAACTTGCAGGGCCTTCTTCAATTCGGCCGTGGTGGAATTTATTTCCTTGAAGATCAGGTCGGCAGTTTTTTCGGTTATCATTCCCGGCATGAAACCGGGCAGCCAGTCACCGTTGGGGTTGGCCTGAGCTTCAGGATAGATGTAGATCAGGCCCAGGGCACCCTTTTCCCGGGCCACCTTCATCCTGGTCCGGTGTTCGTCGTGAGGCTGGAACTCGCGCCGGGCCGGGTCGGGTGTTCCCCGGAAACAGAGGACAAATCTGCCTTTGACTTCGACTCCGGCATAATCGTCATAGTTGAGTTCAGGGGCGGATATACCCCAGCCAGCGAAGACCAGGCCGGCCGTGTGATCCCCGGAGTCCGAGTAAAGCAGGGGCAGGAAATCCTTTTCCGGTTTCAGTTCCACCGGTTCCAATTGAGGCTGGCCGTCGCTTCCGGTCTTGCCGGGCAGGTGAAGAGTCATGGAGGCCTGGTCGATGACGGTGTGGGGAGAGGGATAAGGCTGGAGATAACCATTCCTGGCATCAAGAGGCTTAAGTCCCCATTCCTTGAATTTGGCTGCGGCCCAGCGGGCAGCCCGGGTATAGCCTTCATGGCCGGTCAGACGGCCGGCAAATTCTTCCGAGGCCATGGTCCTGGTGAGCTGGTAGGCCAGGAGCGGGTCTATGCCATCCACCGCCTTCTTGAGGCGGACGGGCAGCTCAGCAGCCGTCAGCCAGCTGAAAATTGTAAGCGGGAATACCAGGATTAGCGACAGATAGGTTAATCTCTTTTTAGTGTTCATGAGCCTTCTCTCAAATTAAATTTTAGAGGCGATTATATCACATAACCGAATTCAGGCGGCAGGCAAAAGTGCCAGAATTTGAGCCAGGCTCCGGGAGAGGTTTAAGTCTGTCCCGGTCTTTATCTCTTCCGTCGCTTTTTCTTTCGGTTTATCTCTTTAAGAACAGCCGGGTGGAGGACTATGAAATAATAGGCAGCCAGGAAAACCAGCAAAACCGCTCCGGCCAGCCAGCGGCCCCTGACCAGGTTCCATATGGAATAGGATAGAAGCCCCAGGAACAGGGCCAGGTGAACAAAGGCGAACAGCCATTCGAACATCGGTCCGGCCGGGAACAGCCTGCGATCCTAACGCCGGCTGTGGTTCAATTTACTGAATCCTGGTAACAGAAATGATGATAATGGGTTCAACCGGGACGTCGCGGTACATGCCCTTGGTGGTGGTGGCCACCTCGGCAATGGCGTCGACCACTTCCATCCCCTGAATGACCTTGCCGAAAACGGCGTAACCGAACTTCTTGGGGTCGTTGGGCACGTGGTCCAGGAAGGGATTGTCCACCAGGTTTATAAAGAACTGGCAGGTGGCGCTGTCGATCTCAGGGGTCCTGGCCATGGCAATTGTCCCGCGCAGGTTCTTTAACCCGTTGTTGGCCTCGTTCTTGATCGGGGGCCGTTTTTCTTCTTTGGTCTGCAGGTCCGGGGTCAGACCGCCACCCTGGATCATGAAGCCTTTAATCACCCGGTGAAAAATGGTACCGTCGTAGAACTTGTCTCCGACATAGGTCAGGAAATTCTTGACGGTAATCGGGGCCTTATCAGCAAACAGCTCGATCACGATGTCTCCCTTGCTGGTCTTCATCAGGATACGGGGATTGGCCGCCAGCAGGGAGCTTATGGAGAAGACCAGGAGCAGGCTGAAAAAGATGAAAATAACTTTGTTCATTTTCTACCTCCGAATAAGAACTTACGATACCAAATAAAACAAAAATAATCAATTTCAGGATTGACCTCAGAAGTCGCCTCCAGAATTTAAGCTGACGGGCGATAAGGCTTGACTTTCCCGGCCGGAGGTGGGATAAAATGACTGAAAAGGAGGCTGCGGCATGCTAAAATCGGCAGTCAGGACACTCGGGGCACTGTTCATTTCCTTCATGATTTTTTCTTCTCCGCTGCTGGCCGATGGCCATCTGGAGTTTAACGTTCATTATTCCTACTGGACGCTGAACGTGGTCCGGGGCCTGGTGGAGAAGATGGTTAGTGACACCCTGGAGAACGACCTCAAGGACCGCTTTCTCGAGCAAATTCAGGCGGACTATCCGACTCTGGTCGAGAGCGGTTACCAGCAGAATGTCAACTTCGATGCGCCGGGCCACAACGTCGGGTTTGAACTCCGCTTTTATCCGGGAGGAAGGGGAGGAGCCTTTAGCCTCGGGCTGGCCGTCGAGCAGACCACCATGAAAATCTCTTTTCCATCGATTACGGCCAGGATGGACCTCGTCGACCTCAACCTGAACCAGACGTCTACTTTTAACGGCCAGGCCGGAGGGGAATTCATCATCAAGCCGCTGTCCTTCCACCTGAACATGCGCTGGGAATTCCTGCCTTCCAAAGTTCTGTCCCCTTACCTGACCATCGGGGCGGGGATTTCCACCTCCAAGAGCTTTTTCGATGCCCGGTACCGGTACGAGTACAGCGGAACGCTCACCCTTCCCGACAGTTCTACCGAACAGTACTCCGATTCCGATACCAAGACCCTGAGGCAGATCAAGGACGAGCGCCTGGCCGAGGGAAAGGACTTCCCGCTGAATTTCTTGCCGATCTTTCAATTCAACCTGGGATTGAGGGCCAGGCTATCCCGGGCCCTGAACCTGGTGGCCGACGTCGGAATCTTTGACGGCTTTCTTTTCCGTGGAGGGCTGTCCATCAGAATCTGATCAGCGGTCCGAGTTTTCAGGTTGGGAACAGGCCGGACGGCCTTGGCCTCGGCGGATTGAAATAATAGCTAACCAGCGAGAAATTTTTTACTCCAGCCCTCAACCTGCGGTATTATATCCTCTTTATATTTAAGCAGGGAGAAGTGCGATGAAACATCACTTCAGAAAAGCAGGCGCCTGGCTGATTGTTCTGGTGCTGGCCCTGTACCTGGGACAGCTGGCCGCTCCGGCTCAAACTCGAGTGGCGGATGACAGCCAGAAGTTGCTGCGGATATTCCACACCATTTCCAGCAACACCCTTATTGAGTATGTCAGGGAGCTGACCTCGGACAAGTACACCGGCCGCCTGACCGGGACCGAGGGTTATAACCTTTCGGCCGAATGGGTCATCTCCAAACTGAAAGAGTGGGGTCTGGAGCCGGCCGGGGACAAAGGAACCTATCTCCAGGCTTTTCCCAATCCTTACACCCTGATCCTGGACAGGGGCGAAGTGTCCATGCATCTCAAGGTGGGGAAATCCGATCCGAAGACCCAGGCCACGGTTAAGAAATATTATCTTTATGAGGATGAATATTTTCCCGGCGGTACCTCGGCCTCGGGTGAAGTCACGGCCGAGGTGGTTTACGTCGGCTACGGCATCACCGCTCCGGAACTTGGTTACGATGATTACCGGGGCGTCGATGTTCGAGGGAAAATAGTCCTGATGGAAAATGAAGTTCCCTACAGCCCGGACAAAGACCCGGAGACATTTAAGAAGTGGCGCCCCTATTCCTTCCACCAGTACAAGCTGCAGAATGCGGCCGCTCACGGGGCCAGGGGCATGCTGTATTATTACGGGCCGATCTGCAACCCGAACAACGACTATATCGACGGCTTCATCTACAGCCATGTCGGCCAGACAGTGGTCGACGATATCTTCGCCGGTACCGGCCGCACTTACCAGGCCACCGTGGAGAAAATCAGGACCGCCCTGAAGCCCCAGTCCTTTGCCACCGGCAAGGTCTTCACCATCAGGAACAAGACCGAACATCACCCTGAAGGTGTTGGCTATAACCTGCTGGCTAAAATAAAAGGGACCGACCCGGTGCTCGGGGAGGAAGTCATCATAATAGGCGGGCATCTCGACCACCTGGGGCTTTTCCCGGAACTGATGCCCGGGGCCAATGACAACGCCTCAGCCGTAGCCGTCATGCTGGGCCTGGCCGAAGCCATCAGCAAGAGCGAAATAAAGCCGAAGAGGACCATCCTCTTCGCCTTCTTTGGAGCCGAAGAACAGGGAGTGAAGGGCTCCGAGTATTACCTCCAGAACCCGGTCTATCCGGTGGAAAAAACCGTGGGGCTCATCAACATGGATGGCGTGGGTAGCGGGGAGCGGATTTTTGCCCTGGCCGGGAAGAATTTCCCCTGGCTGTATGCTCCCTTTGAAAAGGCCAACGCCGTCTACCTGCACCGGGAAATGGGTACCAATTACTGGGCCAACCTGACCCGGCCCAGGCTGGACGCGGCCCGGTTCATGGACAGGAATATCCCTTCGCTGTCATTCTCCACTTCGGGTCTGAGATTGCCATATCCCACTTACCATAATACCCGGGATAATATCAGCCTGATTAATCCCGAGATGCTGGAGGATATGGCCAGGCTGATGTTCCTGGCAGTCATGGAGCTGGCCAACGCCCCGGCCGAAAGCCTTAAATAAGCTTTCTCTAGACCGGGCTTGAAGACTCTTTGAACTATAACCTTTTTATATTTGTTTTTTGGCCAGAGCCTGAAAGAGAGGACTGCTCCCCTCGCTGAGGTCGGAAGCCCCTGGCCTGCGGTCCTTAATTTTATGGTGAGACCTGCGGCCCTCAATTTTTTTAAAGGTGCAGTTCAACAGTATCCTCGTCGGTCAGCAGGTATTCCCTGGTCACCCGCAGGCCGTTAATCGTGCCCGGCTTGTTCCAGACCCGGGCGTAGTTGAGCTTCTCGGCAAAGTCCTTGTGAACCTGTCGGGCCAGGTCCATTATGTTGCTGCCTTTTTTTAGGATGAAGGGAGAGTCATAATCTGGCTTTTTGCCTGGCACCTTGCTGTAAACCCTGACAATCTGTAGCAACTCGAAGACCCGGCGCCTCAAGTTTTCCAATCCCTCAGCCGTTACCGAAGACACCAGGAGCCGGTCCAGGGTTTTCCCGAAGAGTATGTCCAGTTCCTCCAGGAGGTCTCCGCTTCCCGGAAGGTCACACTTGTTTAAGACCAGGAGAGTCCTCTTCAGGAACGGGAATCTATCCGGCGGGATAACCGTTTCTGCGGAAACAAGTTCAACTTTCTTTTCCTTAAGGCGATTGATGATCGTTTCCAGCTGGCCCGAAGAATCCGGGCTGCTGGCATCCAGTACCACCAGGACCGCCTCGGCCATTTTGACCATCTCGGCCAGCCAGGATTCCATGAAATCGGCGGTGATGGGCGGGGTGTCGATGAGCTGTATTTTTATGTTTTCAAAAGGCATCATGTAGGGTGCGGCTGTCCTGGTGGTGAAGGGGAAGTCGGCCACTTCCACCTCCACTCCGGTCAGGGCCCGGATGAGGGCTGACTTGCCGGCGTTGGGCGGGCCGATGATTATGACCTGGCCGGCCCCGGATTTTTCAATCCTGAATAGCTGTCCCTTCCGGGCTGCCGGCCGCTGTTCGATTTCTTCTTTCAGCTTGGCAATCTTGGTACGGTACAGGGCTACCAGCTTTTCTGTACCCTTGTGCCGGGGAATGATGGACAGCAACTTTTCCATGATGGCAATTTTCTCTTCGGCAGTCTTCGCCTGGCGCAGGGTTTTTTCCACTTCGAAGTACTCTGGCGGCAGATTGGCCGGCATTTTTTGACCTCCAGGAATAACCTATTTTAACCTAGAACCGGTAGTTTTTTAAGCAGCCAGAATGGCCATCTTACCTCTTTTCTGCCGGTAAAATAAGTCGATTTTTGCCTGGAAAATGGCCCGCGGTTGCCTAATCGGGCCAGGTGATTTATAATATGCTGATAATAAATAAATTAGCAATAGTAAAAAAGCCGCTTTTGGGCCATTTTTTTCTTTACTTTTAGAGTGAATTGAGCTATAATTCTTCCTTAAGATGCCATACGGGTTATGCTGCTTCTGGTGCCTTCATAACCCCTAAATTTTTCCTGACGGGTTAAGCCATGAAAGATGAAAAGTATACCGCAGAAAGTATAAAAGTTCTCAAGGGTCTGGAGGCCGTCCGCAAGCGCCCGGCCATGTACATAGGGAGTACCGGTCCGGAAGGGTTGCACCATCTGGTTTATGAAGTGGTGGACAATTCAGTGGACGAAGCCCTGGCCGGATACTGCAGCCGGATTGATGTTATCATCCACGTTGACAACTCGATTACGGTCATCGACGACGGCCGGGGCATCCCGGTGGAAATGCATCCCAAGGAAAAAAGACCCGCGGCCGAAGTGGTCCTGACCGTGCTCCACGCCGGCGGCAAGTTTGATGATAAGTCCTACAAGGTCTCTGGCGGTTTGCACGGTGTCGGCGTGTCCGTGGTCAATGCCCTGTCCAGGCGCCTCGAGCTGGAGATCAAAAGAAACGGTGGCATCTGGACCCAGGTCTACGAGCGAGGCAATCCCAAGACCCCGCTTAAAAAAATCGGAAAGACCAACAAGACCGGCACCAAGATAACCTTCTGGCCTGACGACGAGATTTTTGAAACCACCGAGTTCAACTTTGAAATCCTGACCCAGCGGATGAGAGAGCTGTCGTTCCTCAACCGCGGCCTGAAAATTACCATCACCGACGAGCGGGTCAACAAGAGCCATGAATTCCAATACAAGGGTGGTATCCTCGAGTTCGTCCAGTGGCTCAACCAGAACAAGCAGGTTCTCAATCCCAGGCCGATCTATTTTGAAGCCCAGAAAGACGACATCATGGTGGAGCTGGCCTTCCAGTATAACACTGGCTACACCGAGAATATTTTTACTTTCGTCAACAACATCAACACCATCGAAGGCGGGACCCACCTCATCGGGTTTAAGTCGGCCCTGACCCGCTGCCTGAACAACTACGCCGAGGCTCACAACCTGACCAAGGACCTGGGCTCCGGTGGCATTTCCGGAGACGATGCCAGGGAAGGCCTGACCGCGGTTTTGAGCATCAAGATGCGGGAGCCCCAGTTCGAGGGCCAGACCAAGACCAAGCTCGGAAATTCTGAAGTTAAGGGTATCGTAGAGTCACTGGTCAACGAGCAGCTAACCGCCTACCTGGAAGAAAATCCGACCAACGCCAAGAGAATAATCGCCAAGGCCATCGATGCCGCCCGGGCCAGGGAGGCGGCCAGGAAGGCCCGGGAACTGGCCAGGAGAAAGAGCGTCCTGGAGACGGCCTCGCTCCCGGGAAAACTGGCCGACTGCCAGGAAAGAGACCCGGCCCTGGCCGAGCTGTTCATAGTTGAGGGCGACAGCGCCGGCGGTTCGGCCAAGCAGGGAAGGGACCGGCGGTTCCAGGCCATCCTGCCCCTCAGGGGTAAGATCCTGAACGTCTGGAAAGCCCAGCCAGACAAGATTTTCCATAACGAGGAAATTGGCACCATCATTGCCGCCCTGGGCACCAGTGCCGGGGAAGAGAGCTTCAGCCTGGAAAAGCTCCGTTATCACAAGGTCATCATCATGACCGATGCCGACGTGGACGGCTCCCACATCCGGACCCTGCTCATGACCTTTTTCTACCGGCAGATGAAGCCGCTCATCGAGAACGGCCACCTGTACATCGCCCAGCCGCCGCTCTACAAGATATCCCGGGGCCGAGAAGTCCAGTACCTGAAAGAGGAGCGCGACTACGAGAAGTGGATCGTCAAGAAGATTTCGGAAGAGTTCAAGATAAAAGTCAAGAACCAGAAAGAACCGGTCGAGGGTGAGAAGCTGCGCAAGTTCATCCTGAAAGTTATCCAGAAGAAAAATTACATAACCTACCTGGAGAAGAAGAATACTCCGTTCAGCCTGATCGAACTGCTGATCAGGGAAAATGTGACCGACCTGGAATTCCTGCAGGATAAGAAGAACATGAAAAGGCTGCAGGGCCTGATTTCCGGCCTGGGTTTTCAGACCGACCTGGTTCACGACGAAGAGTACGACGCTTATGAAATCATCGCCAGCTTCCAGGTCAACGGCTTCGCCAGCCGCACCCGGGTCAACCTGGACCTGGTCAATTCCATCGAATACAAGAACCTTTACAAGATCATAAAAGAACTGGAAGACTTCCAGCCACCCTACCAGGTGATCAACACCACCGAATCGGTCACCATCGAAAACGAGAACAAGCTCCTTGAATACCTGTTTGAGAGAGGTAAAAAAGGCGTTACCATTCAGAGATACAAAGGTCTGGGCGAAATGACTCCCGAACAGCTGTGGGAGACCACCATGAACCCCGAGAAGAGGGCCCTGCTCAAGGTATCCATCCAGGACGCGGTGGAAGCCGACAAGGTCTTCTCGGTGCTGATGGGGGAAGAGGTGGAACAGAGGCGGGAATTCATCGAGGAGAACGCCCTGCTGGCTCAGAACCTGGACATCTGACACGGTCATAGAGACTTGAGGGAAAGGTTGAACTGATGGCCGCAAAAAAACAAAAACCTGAACCAAAAAAGACCAGAAAAGAAAAACAGGAAAAGCCGGAAGAACAGCCCGAACAGACCAAGTCTTCTGGTCGGCAGCCGGAAGAGCCCGGGCCTGAACCCCAGAAAGCTCAGAACCCGGAGCAACTGGCCCCGATAGCCCAGAGCCTGTCCGTGGTCAGCCTGGAAGAGGAGATGAAGAAGTCCTACCTGGACTACGCCCTGAGCGTCATCATCGGCCGGGCCATCCCCGATATAAAGGACGGGCTGAAACCGGTCCACCGGCGTGTCCTCTACGCCATGTGGGAGACCAGCACCACCCACAATAAGCCATACAAAAAGTCAGCCAGGATTGTGGGTGATGTCATCGGTAAGTACCATCCCCATGGTGATGTGGCTGTCTACGACGCCCTGGTCAGGATGGCCCAGGACTTCAGCATGCGCTACCCGCTGGTGGACGGCCAGGGAAATTTTGGCTCCATCGACGGCGACCCACCGGCCGCCATGCGGTATACCGAGGTCCGGATGACCCGGCTGGCCGAGGAGCTGCTGGCCGACATCGAAAAGGACACGGTCAACTTTGTGCCCAACTACGACGAAAGCCTGTTGATGCCCGAGGTCCTGCCGGCCAAGTTCCCCAACCTGCTGGTTAATGGAGCCTCGGGTATTGCCGTGGGCATGGCCACCAACATTCCGCCTCACAACCTGGCCGAGGTCTGTGACGGACTGGTCTATCTCATTGACCATCCCCGGGCCAGCCTGGATGACATCATGAAATACATCCCGGGTCCGGACTTTCCCACCGGCGGTTATGTTTTTAACCGGCAGAACATCCGCCAGGCCTACCAGGAGGGCAAGGGAGTCATCCACCTCCGGGCCAAGACCACCATCGAGCGGGCGGACAAAGGGGAAAGAGACAGGATAGTCATCACCGAAATTCCCTACGGCGTCAACAAGGCCAGGCTGCTGGAGAACATCGCCGACCTGGTCAACAACAAGAAGATCGAGGGCATCGCCGACATCAGGGACGAGTCCGACCGGGAAGGCATCAGGGTGGTGATTGAAGTCAAGCGGGGCGAGCTGCCGGAGATAATCCTCAATAATCTCTACAAGCACACGGCCCTGCAGACCTCTTTCGGCATCATCATGCTGGCCATAGTCGACAAGCAGCCCAAGCTGTTGAACCTGCTGGAGATGATGAACTACTTCATCGCCCACCGCCGGGACGTCATCATCAGGCGCACCAAGCACGACCTGAAGAAAGCCGAGCATCGGGCCCACATCCTGGAGGGCCTGCTGATAGCCCTGGATTACCTGGATGCGGTCATCAACCTGATCAGGTCTTCCAAGACGGTGGAAGAGGCCAAGAACGGGTTGATGACCAAGTTCAAGCTGACGGCCATCCAGGCCCAGGCCATCCTGGAAATGCAGTTGCAGAGACTGACCGGGCTGGAAAGGCAGAAGATTGTGCATGAGCACCGGGACCTGCTGGCCCTGATCAAGCAGCTGAAGCTCATCCTTAAGAACCCGGAAATGGTTCTCCAGATCATCAAGGATGAACTCAAGCAACTTAAAGAACAGTATAAAGATGAAAGACGGACTGAAATCCGGGATGAGGTTATCACCGAGATCAAGGCCGAAGACCTGATCAAGGAAGAAGATGTGGCCATCGTCTACACCCAGTCCGGCTACATCAAGAGGACTTCCCTCAGTGCCTACCGCTACCAGAGCCGCGGCGGCAAGGGCCGGAAGGGAATTGAGATGAAGGCCGAGGACGTGGTGGAGAACCTGTTCGTGGGCTCCACGCATTCCTACCTCCTGGTCTTTACCAACCGGGGCCGGATGTACTGGCTGAAGGCCCTGGACGTGCCCGATGTCGGGCCCTCCGGCCGGGGCAAGGCCATCGTCAACCTGCTGGAAATGCAGCCGGATGAAAAGGTCCAGTCCATTTTGGCCGTCAAGGAATTCCGGGAAGACCAGTACGTGGTCATCATGACCGATACCGGGTTGATCAAGAAAACCAGGCTGAGCGAGTTCAAGAACGTCCGCCGGGGCGGGATTATAGCCATGAGCCTGAAACCCAAGAGCCAGCTGTTCACCGCGGCCCTGACCGACGGCAAGAATGACATCATCATCGGCACCAGGATGGGCAAGGCCATCCGCTTCAAGGAGAAACTGGTCAGGCCCATGGGACGCCAGGCAGCCGGAGTCAAGGCCATCACCCTGAAGCCCAAGGACCGGGTTATCAGCATGATCGTGGTCGGGCCTGAGGATAAGTACATATTCACTGCCTCAGAACGCGGCTACGGCAAGAAAACCCCGGTCGAGGATTACCCGGCCCATAACCGCGGCGGGCAGGGTGTGATCAACCTCAAGATTACGGACAAAATCGGTCCGGCCCTGGCCATGGTCGGGGTTAACGAGGACGACCTGCTGATCATCACCATAAGCGGCAAGGTTATAAGAATCAAGACCACGGAAATCAGGCCGCTCAGCCGGGCCACCCAGGGAGTCAGGCTCATCCAGCTGGAGGATAAAGACCGGGTCTGCTCCATTGCCAAGGTCCGGGAAGACTGAGGTCTGCCCCGGAAAAAGTGTTTGCTTTCGACCCGGCAATTTCTTAAAATCTGCCTGAATCCCAGCCGAGGAGGCTAAGAATGATTGAGACTTTAGCCCAGCTATTTTTAAATACGGTCAGGGAATTCCAGAAACCGGACCTGATGCTCTATAAAAAAGAGGGTAAGTACGTCCCGATTTCCACGGCCGAATTCGAAAGAACGGTGGTCCACCTGGCCCTGGCCCTCAACCATCTCGGTTTCAAGAAGGGCGACAAGCTGGTCATCCTGTCCGAAAACAGGCCCGAATGGGTGATGACCGATTTTGCCACCATCTGCCAGGGTGGCCTGACCGTTCCCATTTATACTTCCCTGACTGCCCAGCAGGCCGAATACATCATCCAGGATTCTGATGCCTCGGTGGTGGTGGTCTCGAACCCTGAACAGCGAGCCAAGATCGAAGCCATAAAGGGGAACCTGGGAAGGGTCCGGCACTTTATCACCTTCGAACCGGAAAGGGTCCCGGGTTTTATGAACCTGGCCGAGCTGCTGGAAATCGGCCAGAAGAAAGCTGCCGAGAACCCCGGACTCTTCACCAGCCTGGCCGGGGCCATCCTGCCCGAAGACGAGGCTTCACTCATCTATACTTCCGGGACCACCGGATATCCCAAGGGAGTTATCCTGACCCATCATAATTTCATTTCTAACGTGAAGACCTGCGTGGCCCTGTTCGACATCTCCTCCCGCGACACGGTCCTGTCGTTCCTGCCCCTGTCCCACGTCCTGGAACGAATGGTCATGTTTGCCTATATCTATGCCGGGACCACCATCGGTTTTGCCGAGAGCATAGATACCGTGGCCCAGAACCTGATCGAGGTCAGGCCCAATATCATGGTCAGCGTCCCCCGGGTGTTCGAAAAAATCTATGCCAGGGTGATGGACAACGTCCTGACCAGTTCCACCCTGAAGAAAAAGATATTTTTCTGGGCGTATAGAGTTGGCAAAAAGTATGCTCAGAAAGACCTGGCCGGAGAAAAGATTCCGGCCCTGTTAAAGCTTAAACGGAAAATCGCCCACAAGCTGGTCTTCAGCAAGATAATCGAGCGAACCGGCGGCCGGGTCCGGTTCTTCATTTCGGGCGGGGCTCCGCTGGCCAAGGATATCGCCGAGTTTTTCTATGCCCTCGGCCTGGTTATCTACGAGGGCTACGGGCTGACCGAAACTGCCCCGGTCCTGACCGTCAACCGCCCGGGAGCCATCAGGTTTGGCACGGTGGGTAAACCCATCCCCGAGGTTGAGCTCAAGATAGCCCCCGACGGGGAAATCCTGGCCAGGGGTCCTAACGTTATGAAGGGCTACTACAAGAAAGAAGCCGAGACCCGGGAGGTGTTCGAGGGGGGCTGGTTCCATACCGGTGACATCGGCCACCTGGACGAGGACGGCTTCCTGGTTATAACCGATAGAAAGAAGGACCTGATCGTCACTTCCGGTGGCAAGAATGTGGCCCCGCAGCCCATTGAAAACCTTCTCAAGACCTGCCCCTACATCAGCACGGTGGTGGTCATAGGAGACAAGAGGCGTTTCATTTCAGCCCTGGTGGTCCCCAACTTCGAGAAACTGGAAGAGCTGGCCAAAAGCCGCGGGCTGACCTTTGCCGACCGCCGGGAACTGGTCAAGAACCCGGAGATAGTGGCTTTCATCCAGGCCGAGATTGACCGGGCCACTGCCGGAATGGCTTCCTACGAAAAAATCAAGAAAGTGGCCCTGCTGGACAGGGAACTTGAGATTGAAAAGGGTGAGATTACGCCCACTCTCAAGGTTAGAAGGGCGGCCATAGAAAACCGTTACCGGGAACTGATCGACAGCCTTTACCGGGAGGATTCTTCGGCTTCTTCTTTGGATTCTTCCGAATAGTCAAAATAGAGGATACGGCCGCAGCTTTCGCACAGGTGCAGCTTGCTGCGGTCGCGGATTTCGTTCAACATCTGGGGCCTGATTCTTAGCTGGCACATGGAACAGAATTCTTCGATTACCCTGGACAGGGCGATCCCGGCCCGTTTCCTGGCAATGCTCTGGTAGAGCTGAAGCTGGGACTTGGCAATTCCCGGTACCAGCTCTTCTCTTTTCCTGGACAGCTGGTCTTTTTCTGCTTCCAGGGATTGCTTTCTCTGGGTTAGGGCGGCAATCTCCTGCTTAAGGTGTTCTTCCTCGTTTTTCTGTTTCAGGCTGGCGGTCCTGATTTCTTCCTCGATTTCGTCGGCCACCAGCAGTTCCCTGATGATTTCTTCTTCCAGCCGGTCGATTTTCTCCTGGGTTTCCTGGATTTCCTTGAGCAGGGAAGTGTATTCCTTGTTGGACTTGACTTCATTAAGCTGGCGCTTGTACTTGGCTATCTGGGCTTTCAGGTCCTTGACCTCGGCCTCCAGGTCCCTTCTTTTCTTCTGGTTCTGGGCCAGCCGTTCCTTGGCCCGGACCACCAGGTCAGAATCGGCCTTGATCTTTTTTTCTACCTGTTCTATGAGACGGGGGATGTCTGACAGTTCGGCGGTAACCTGCCTGAGGGCATTATCCAGCTCCTGGAGCTGGATTAATTTTTCAAAGTCAGCATCCACTCCATCCACTTTGTCTCTCGATTCATTTAGCCGTTTTTTGGTGGGCCTACCAGGATTCGAACCTGGGACCTGCCGGTTATGAGCCGGTAGCTCTGCCGCTGAGCTATAGGCCCTTTTTTTGATTTTATACCAGATATTTAGCGGTTAGTCAATTCGCCCCTAAAAGCTGTTGGTGAAGGAGCGGAGCTTCTTGGAGCGAGTGGGGTGCTTCAGCTTCCGCAGGGCCTTGGCCTCGATCTGGCGGATTCTCTCGCGGGTAACCTTGAACTGCTGCCCCACCTCTTCCAGGGTGTGCTCGTTGCCATCGCCCAGGCCGAAGCGCATCTTCAGCACCCTGGCTTCACGGTCGGTCAGGGTCTTCAGGGCCTCGTCGATGTGTTCCCGGAGGCTCTGGTAGATGACCCTTTCCGGGGGAGATGGCATGATCTTATCCTCGATGAAGTCACCCAGGTGGCTGTCTTCCTCTTCTCCGATCGGCGTTTCCAGGGAAATCGGTTCCTGGGCGATCTTGATGATTTTCCTGACCTTGCTGACCGGCATATCCATTTTCTTGGCGATTTCCTCGCAGGTGGGTTCCCGTCCGAGCTCCTGCACCAGCTGCCTGGAAATCCGGACCAGCTTGTTGATGGTCTCTATCATGTGGACGGGTATCCTGATGGTCCGGGCCTGGTCGGCGATGGCCCGGGTGATGGCCTGCCGGATCCACCAGGTGGCGTAGGTGGAGAACTTGTAACCACGCCGGTACTCAAACTTATCCACTGCCTTCATCAGCCCCATGTTGCCTTCCTGGATCAGGTCCAGGAACTGCAGGCCGCGGTTGCTGTATTTCTTGGCGATGGAGACCACCAGCCTGAGGTTGGCTTCCACCAGCTGCTTCTTGGCCTGTTCGCTGGTGCTCTTGCCCATCATGATGGCCCGGACCGCCTTTTTCAGGGCCTGGGAATCCAGGCCGATCTCCTTTTCTATCTTCCTGATGTCCTGGTTGATCCTCTTGATTTCGTTCTCGATGGCTTTCTTTTCGGCGCGGGACCGAACGGGCCGGAGTGCTTTTTTCTTGCCAGAGCTCACCTTTTTCTTCTGCTCCCTGGGCTTGCGGTTGAGGCTCTGCTCCAGTTCTGCCCGGCGGTATTCCAGCTCGTTAATCTCCCTTAGCTTATCCTTCATCTGTTCGATAACGGTCTCCCGCAGCCCCGGCTGCAGGTTAAGGTCCCGGATCAGGCGACTTAGTTTGACGATAATTCGTCCCCTGGCGAAGTTGAATTTCTTCCTTTTAGGCAGCGATTCAATTTTCCTGGCCAGGTCTTTGATATTTTTTATCTGAAGCAGCAGTTCCTGCTGCTTTTCCGGGAGCTTGTCTTCGGACAGCTCCTCGTCGTTGAAGTCAAAGTAATCCTGGATGGTTTCCGGGAATTCTTTGATCTTCTGTTCTATCTGCAGGATGTTGGTCAGGACCAGCCTGGTCTTGGACAGGGCCTTGATGATGGCCCGTTCGCCCCGTTCTATCTCCCTGGCGATGGCGATTTCACCCTCCCTGGTCAGCAGCGGGATGTTGCCCATCTCCCGGAGGTAGAGCTTGACCGGGTCGGTGGTTCTTTCCAGGCCATGGGTGCAGACCGGAACTTTCTTGTGGGGGAAGGGTATTATTTCTCGCTGCTGGGAATCGAGGATCTTGATCCCGTAGCTATCCATGGAGTTCAGGAAATCGTCGAAGTCGTCCTCGGCTCCAAACTCATCTCCCAGGGTCTGGTCGATCTCTTCCCAGGACAGGAAGCCCTGTCTCTTGCCCTTGGAAATCAACTGGAGAATTTCTTCTTTCTGGTACTTGTCGTCAGACGGCACTTACAGCCTCCTTCTACTCCGCAGGCCGGTGGCCTGGTTTATTATTGTTCGTATATATATGTTCATAGGGTCATGATCTGCCGGGTCAGCTCATGTTTCTGGTAGAGAAGAGACATGAGCTTTTCCTGGTCGCCTTTCTTTTCGGTCAGGGCGATCTCTCTCTGAATTTCCCTGAGCTTTTTCTGCAGGCTGTTTTTCTTCAGGGTTATCAGGCAGTCAAGAGCTTCACCTATGGAACCGTCGGGAATATCCTCCTGCAGCACCCGGCATAACTGGCCCAGCAGCCTGGACTCAACCTTTTCCTGGAGGGGAGCCAGGCTCCAGGTCTGTCCCTGCCGGTAAGATTCCAGGACATACCTGAAGACCGGTTCACCGGCCAGACCCCGAAAACAGTCCTCATCCATCTCTCCCAGTATCATCCTGGCAATTTCCTGCTGGTTGAAAAGCAGTTGCAGCAGTCTCTTTTCAGCCGGCAGGAAAATGTCTTTCTCCTCGCGGCTGGCGGCCGGGGCCGGCTTCCTGCTCTCCTCCAGCATCTGTCTCAGGGTGGTTTCGTTTATCTTGAAATATTCGGCCGTCCTCTTGAGATATTCGTTCCTGACGATGGCATCGGGGATACGCATGACTTCCTGAATAACCTGACGTGCAGCCCGGCTCTTTTCTTCCGGAATGTTCAGGCGGGCACCCTTTGAGTATTGGACCAGCAGGAAGCGAAAACCATCCAGGGCCCGTCGGGCGAGTCCCAGGTACTTATCCGGCCCGTACTTCCTGATGAAGGCATCGGGGTCAAGCTTTTCCGGCAGGACCAGGATCTTAACCTGGAGTCCCTTTTCCAGGCAGATGGGCACGGCCCGGAGGGCAGCATTCAGTCCGGCCTCGTCTCCGTCGTAATTGATTATGACCCTGGGGGCGTACCTCAGTATCTGGGCGGCCTGCTGCGAAGTGAGGCTGGTGCCCATGGATGCGGCCACGTTCTGGATGCCGGCCTGGAACAGGGCGGCAAAATCGGCATACCCTTCCACCAGGATCAACTCGCCGGCCTGCCTGATGCTGTCCCGGGTGAAGTTAAGACCGTAGAGGAGGTGGCCCTTGGTAAAAGTCTGGGTCTCCGGGGAATTAAGGTACTTGGGCTGTGCTTCGAAAATAGTCCGTCCGCCGAAAGCCACCACCCGTCCGGTCAGGGTGAAAATCGGGAAGATGACCCGGCCCCGGAAGCGGTCACGGTATTCGCCGGGCTTCTGACCTGGAATTATCAACCCGGCCTTTTCCAGAATCTGAGGACTGTATGACTGCTTGAAATTCTGGAACAAAGCATCCCAGGAGTTCAGGGCATAGCCCAGCCTGAGCTTCTTGATGGTGTCTTCGGAGAATTGCCGGCTTTTCAGGTATTCCAGAGCTTTTTTCCCTTCGGGAGTCCTGAACAGGTTGTTCCTGAAATAATTCAGGGCCTTGTCGTTGATTTCGAAAATTTTTTCTTCCAGCCGTGATTCGCGGGCTGCCTGTCGGGTTTCGGGCAGGGGAATCCGGTATTTTTCAGCCAGGAAACGGACGGCTTCGGGGAAGGTCAGGTTTTCCTTTTCCATCACCAGGGAAAACAGGTCTCCGCCTATGCCGCAGCCAAAACAATGGAAGAGCTGTTTATCTTCGTCGATGGTGAAGGACGGGTCTTTTTCCGAGTGGAAAGGGCATAGCCCAACCCATTTCTTACCCCGCTTTTTAAGGGTGGTGTACTGGGAGGCTATTTCGACAATAGAAGCCGCCGCCCTGATCTTTTCGGTTATCTCCATTAGGCTACGTAAGGTTTGCTTTTCTCATATAAAATAGGTTCGCCCCTGGCAGTTGTCAAGCTGGCTGCCGGGAAAAACTCAATTTTTTCAGCCAGAAAAATCATAGGTGGTTGATCAGGCTGGCCAGATAGCCAGCACCAAAACCGTTGTCTATGTTAACCACGGCCACGCCGCCGGGACAGGAATTCAGCATGGCCAGCAGGGCTGATAGCCCCTGGAAGTTGGCCCCGTAACCAACACTGGTGGGAACGGCTATGACCGGGGCCCGGAACAGTCCGGCCACCACGCTGGGCAGGGCTCCTTCCATCCCGGCCACCACCACCAGAACCCGGGCCTCCTTTATCAAATCATAATGCCCAAGCAAACGGTGCAGTCCGGCCACGCCCACGTCGTAGACCCGGTCGACGACATTGCCGAAGAACTCGGCCGTCAGGGCGGCTTCTTCAGCCACGGGTACATCTGAGGTACCGGCCGAGATGACAGCCACCCGGCCTTTTCCCTCCGGCGGCCTGGTTTTTAGGACCGTCAGGCACCTGGCCTGTTCATGGTAATGCCCGGCTTTCAATCGGGCCCTGATTTTCCTGTAGTTTTCGGGGGAAAGGCGGGTGATCAGAAGATTGCTGCCCTTCTTCAGGATGGCCGTGGCTATCTTAACCAGCTGGTCCGGGGTTTTACCCTGTCCGAAGATGACTTCGGGCGTGCCACGCCTGAGCTCCCGGGCATGGTCCACCTTGGCAAAACTCAGGTCCTGGTAGGGGAAATGCTGGAGCTTGTCCAGGGCCTGCTGGGGGGTGATTTCTTTCCGGTAAAGCTTATCGAGGAGGTCGACCAGAAGCGCTTTCACGGATGGATTTTAGCATAAAAATTGAATTTTGGCATCACCCGGCGGTAAAGTTTTGCCCTTTCCCGGCTGGCTTGATTAACGGGTTGCTATGTTGTAAAATAGCAAAAACTTAAGATGGAATCGTCAGGAGAAAGCAGTGAGCGAAGCCAAGAAAAAAGATGATTATCAGAAGGCGCTGGCCCTTTACAACCAGGGAATAAAGGATTTCCGCAAGAACGACTATGATAAGGCACTGGTTTCCTTCAGGGAGCTGGTGGAAACCTATCCAGAAGAACACGAGCTGGTTGACCGGGCCAAGGTTTACATCAGCATCTGCGAGAGAGGTCCCAGGAAAGAGTCCATCTCTCCAAGGAATATCGAGGATTATCTTTTTTATGCCCAGATGAGAATCAACCAGGGTGACCATCAGGCCGCGCTGAAGCTGCTGGAGAAAGCCCTGGAGCTCAAAAGGGAGGAAGCCAGGGTTTATTACCTGATGGCCACGGCCTATGTCCAGGCCGGACAGGTGGATGAAGGACTGGAAGCCCTTAAGAAAGCTCTCCAGAAAGATAAGTCCCTGGCCGTCATGGCTCAGAATGAGCCCGATTTCGAATCCATCTGGGAAGACAAAAGGTTTAAGGTCCTGGTCAAACTTTCATGAAAAATAAACTCCTGGTTCTGGCCTGCGCGGATGAGGTCCTGGGCGGCCAGAAACAAAACCTGCCTTCCATAATATCTACTCCTTCACTGCTGACCGGTCGTCTGGAGATCCTGGTGAAGCTCAGGCCGGAGAGAATTGGCTGGCTCGGGACGGAAACGGCCGAGGCCGGGAAGTTCCGGAAAAACCTGTTAAGGGTGCTCCCGGCTGGAGAGTTGAACTCTTCGCTGTCAGCCCTGTTGGAAAGGATTAAGAAAGGAAGGTCAACCGGCGATCTCCTGCTCCTGTCACCAGAGTTTTTCCCCAGGGAAGCTGGCTTCTTAAAGAGATTTCTTAACTTCCATCAAAAATCGGGCAATGACCTAACCCTGGTTGGGGAACGCATAGGTTCTCCCGAGGACCGATCGTCGGAAGATTATTTTGTTCATCCCGGGCTGGCCCTGGTCTCCTATGATGGCCACCGCAGATGGCTGAGCCGGGTCCGGCCGTTCAAACCTTCCGGTCAGCTCGACGTGGTGGCCCTGGTGGAGGCAGCCTGGGCGGCCGGACTCAGAATAGGTTTTTACTGGGTAAAAGAAACCGACAAGAACTTGTTCATCCCGGTCAATTCTTTATCCGACTATTCCCGGGTGGCTGAATTTCTCAGGCAGGCCAAGATAGCTGAACTGGAAAAACGGGGGGTGTTCTTCCTGGACCAGGCCTCGGTCTGGATTGACCCCAGGACTAAGGTCGGTCCGGGAACGGTAATTTACCCCTCGGTTATCATTGAAGGCAGAAGCCGGATTGGCCAAGATTGCCTGATATATCCACACTGTCATATCATTAACAGCCGGCTGGGAAACCGGGTCAAGGTGTTTGGAGCCACGGTTATCGAAGGTTGCCGCATTGATAACGAAGCCCAGGTCGGGCCGTTTTCCAGGCTGCGGCCGGAAACCAGGCTGCGTCGGGGAAGCCATGTGGGCAATTTTGTGGAGATGAAAAAAACAGTCTTCGGGGAAGGTTCTAAGGCCATGCATCTCAGCTACCTGGGTGACACCAGGGTTGAGGAGAAAGTCAACGTGGGAGCCGGGACCATCACCTGCAATTATGACGGATTCAGAAAAAATAGAACGTTCATCGGCCGGGGAGCTTTTATAGGTTCCGGAACGGAACTGGTGGCTCCGGTCCGGGTGGGGCGTGGGGCCTATGTGGCTGCCGGCTCAACCATAACCGAGAACGTAAAACCCGAAGCCCTGGCCATCGCCCGGGCCCGCCAGGTGCAGAAACCGGGCTGGGCCAGGGAACGCAGGGCCAGTCTCCAGGCTGCTGGTAAAAAAGCAGCTAAAAAAAAGGGGAAATAAAGTCCCTTCAGAAAGGGCGATTCAGTCCCGGGGAGTAGCTTTCTTTTTTTCTACGCGATAAACGTGGGCAATTCTCTGGATGGCGGTCAGGTTGGAGACCACGGCCAGTATGATGATGACCGCAATCATTACCGTGTCCCTGTTCCCGAGAATCAGGGACAGCAGGGTGCCGATAATGAGGAGCACCATTCTTTCAGCCCTCTGCATGATTCCCAGCTGGCAGCTGACTCCCAGGCTTTCCGCCCTGGCCTTGGTATAGCTGACCATGGTAGAACCGAGGAAGGCCAGGGCTAGGACCCACAGGACCCAGTGAGGTCCGAAATAAAATCCCAGGCCGAGGTAGATGGCAAACTCCGAGTAACGGTCGAGGCTGGAGTCGAAAATCGCGCCGAATACGGTCCGGCGGTTGCTGTTGGTGGCCACCTTGCCGTCCAGGATGTCCAGCATCCCGCAGAAAACCAGGAAGACCAGGGCCCAGCCCCAGCTTCCCAGGGCAAAAAACAGTCCTACCAGCAGGCCGGCCAGAAGGCCAAGAAAGCTGAGCAGGTTAGGACTCAGCTTCAACCGGACCAGGAACAGAGAGAAACGGTCAAAGACTTCCAGGATGAAGATGATTAACTTCCTGGGAAGGAGCCTGAACCCTTTGTTCTCATAGCTGACCATCGTTTCAGAATTATAATTGTCATGGATAAAAAAATCAATTTGGCGAATAGCCCCGCTCACAATCTTCTTGAAAGCGATTCGTAGCCTTACGAGAAAATTAAGGCGAAAGGTAAGGCCTTCCGGGGAGTCTGGAGTGGTATACCTGTAGATAAAATTGGCCGGTAAGCCATGCGCTGAAACAGGGCGAGCCTGACCTAAATTTATGGGTAAAATGACAGCAGAAGGGCGATGGGGCGGGAGCTACCTCGTTTTTTATAATTACGGTTATGATGCCGGGGCCCAAACCCGTGGCCCATACAGCCAGAATAATGATCCGGCCCTGAAAAGGCAGCTTGAACATAAAAAAACAGTATGATAACCTTTAATCCACTTATTTTATTCAGCAAATTCTCGAGTTTATGAATCGACTTTTCATTTCAAGGTGATTTTGTTTAGGAGGCGGTCATGAAGGAAAAAATTGAAATCAAGAGTCCGCAGGGAAAACTGGGAGTCCTGATCCCAGGGATCGGTGCCGTGGCTACCACTTTCATGGCCGGAGTCTTCCTGGCCAGAAAGGGACTGGGCAAACCTTTTGGTTCTCTGACCCAGATGGGCACAATCCGGCTGGGTAAAAGGCCGGAAAAGAGAGTTCCCAGAATAAAGGATTTCATTGAACTGGCCGAATTGAATGACCTGGTTTTTGCCGGCTGGGATATTTTCCCGGATAACGCCTACGAGGCCGCGGTCAAGGCCGGCGTGTTGAGGAAAGAGCACCTGGAACCGGTCAGGGAAGAGCTGGAGCAAATAAAGCCGATGCCGGCAGTTTTTGACCGCAACTATGTTAAAAGGCTGGACGGGCCTAATAAGAAAAGCGGTGCTAACAAGTACGAGCTGGCCCTCCAGTTAATGGACGATATAAAGAAATTCAGGGAGGAAAATTCTCTAAACCGCCTGGTCATGATCTGGTGCGCCAGCACCGAGGTTTTCCTCAAACCGGAACCGGTGCATCAGACCGTGGACTCCCTGGAAAAAGCGATGAAGGAAAATCATCCGGCTATTGCCCCGAGCATGGTCTATTCTTATGCCGCCATCAAGTCTGGTGTGCCCTTCATAAACGGTGCCCCCAACCTGACGGTTGACATTCCGGCCATGGTCGAGTTGGCCCGTCAGCATAATGTCCCCATAGCCGGCAAGGATTTCAAAACCGGGCAGACCCTGATGAAGACCATCGTGGCCCCGGGCCTAAAGGCCAGGCTGCTCGGCTTGAACGGCTGGTTTTCCACCAACATCCTGGGCAATCGGGACGGGGAAGTTCTAGACGACCCGGATTCTTTCAAGACCAAGGAAGAGAGCAAGCTCGGAGCCCTGGAATACATACTCCAGCCCGAACTTTATCCCGAGCTTTACGGAAAGTTTTACCATAAGGTCCGCATCAACTATTACCCGCCTCGCGGAGACAACAAGGAGGGCTGGGACAACATCGATATCTTCGGCTGGCTGGGTTATCCCATGCAGATCAAGATAGATTTTCTCTGCCGGGACAGCATCCTGGCCGCGCCCATCGTGCTGGACCTGGTGCTGTTCATGGACCTGGCCCAGAGAGCCGGTTTCCGGGGCATCCAGGAATGGCTGTCCTTCTATTTCAAAACCCCGATGTGTGCGCCCGAGCTCTACCCGGAGCATGACCTGTTCATCCAGTTGATGAAGCTCAAAAATACCCTGCGTTACATGAAAGGCGAAGAGCTGATAACCCACCTGGGCCTGGAATATTACGATTGAGCTCAGGGCCCGCCCGGGTCGGTTGACACCTGTTTTCATTTGTGAATTAATTATTTCTATTCTTTCTGTTAAGAGGTTTAAGATGGCTCAAAAATCATTCCAGCTTAAAAAAACTTCGGTACTACTAATAATAATTCTGGCGGTTTCTTTCTTTGGACTGGTGGCCAGGCCGGCTTTTTCCCAGAGCAGCTATGACCTCAACAAGGAAAAAGTCCTGTTTACCGTGGGTTATGCCCACCTCGACACCCAGTGGCGCTGGGACTACCAGAAGACGATTAAAGAATACATCTGGAATACCATGGTCGATAACTTTGCCCTGTTCGAGAAGTACCCGGATTACGTTTTCAATTTCAGCGGGGCCAATCGCTACCGGATGATGAAGGAATATTACCCGAAAGAATATGCGAAGGTTAAAGACTACGTGGCCAGGGGGCGCTGGTTTCCCTCTGGTTCCTCCATGGAAGAAAATGATGTCATGGCCCCGTCCTTTGAGTCCATCATCAGGCAGATTCTCTACGGCACCGAGTATTTCAAGAAGGAATTCGGATTCAGCAGCAAGGAATACATGCTGCCCGACTGTTTCGGTTTCCCGGCTTCTCTGCCTTCAATCCTGGCTCATTGCGGGCTCAAGGGTTTTTCCACCCAGAAGCTGACCTGGGGTTCGGCGGTCGGCGTTCCGTTCAATGTTGGCACCTGGTACGGGCCGGACGGGCAGTTCATAGTGGCTGCCCTCAATCCCGGTGATTACACCGGCAAGATAACCGGCGACCTGACCCAGAATCCGACCTGGAGGCTCAGGGTCAATGAAAACGGGCAGAAGTACGGCGTCTACGGTGATTACATGTATTTCGGAACCGGAGATGTCGGCGGGGCACCGGATGAAAACTCGGTCCGGAACCTGGAGCTTAGCCTGGAGAGCAGCAAGCAGTCCGACCTCAGGGTGGTCTCGTCCCGGGCCGATGAGTTTTTCCTGAACCTGAATGATATGCAGAAAAAAAGATTGCCCACCTACAGCGGCGAGTTCCTGCTGACCAACCATTCAGCTGGCTCCATCACTTCCCAGGCGGCCATGAAACGCTGGAACCGCAAAAATGAATTCCTGGGCTATTCGGCCGAAGCGGCGGCGGTGGTGGCCGACTGGCTGGGCGGGGCGGCCTACAACAGGGAAAAAATCAACGAGGCCTGGCGCCTAGTTCTTGGCGCCCAGTTTCATGATATTCTGCCGGGAACCAGCATTCCGCGAGCCTACGAGTTTTCCTGGAATGATGAAATCCTGGCGGCCAACCAGTTCAGCTCGGTTCTCAAAGATTCAGCCGGTGCAGTCATCCGGGCCATGGACACCAGGGTGAATGGTTATCCGGTGGTCGTCTACAACCCGCTGGCTTTTGACCGCGAAGACGTGGTGGAAGCCGAGCTGGAATTACCTCAGTCCTCTGACTACCTGAGAGTTTTTGCCCCAGACGGTCGGGAAGTTCCATGCCAGGTCCTGGGGAAAAGTGACCGTAAAGTCAGGCTGGCTTTTGTGGCTACCGTTCCATCTCTCGGCTTTAGCGTGTACGATGTCAGGCCTTCATCTGAACCCTGCCGCCTGAACACCGGTTTGAGAGTTGGCCCTAGCCTCCTGGAAAACAACCGTTACCTGGTTAAGCTTAACAAAGATGGTGAAGTGTCAAGCATCTTCGATAAAAAAGCCGGCCGGGAGCTGCTGGCTTCTTCTGCCAGGCTGTCCTTCCACTACGAAAAGCCTCAGCAATGGCCGGCCTGGAACATGGACTGGGAAGACCGGATGAAGCCGCCGTCCGGGTACGTGACCGGCCCGGCCAGGATTACCGTCGTGGAAAACGGCCCGGCCAGGGTAGCCATAGAAATAGAGAGGGAAGCCCGGGGTTCCAGGTTTGTCCAGACCGTGCGCCTGGCTGCCGGCGGGGCGGGCGACCGGCTGGAATTTTATAACCTGATCGACTGGGCTACCAGGGAATCGTCTCTCAAGGCCGCCTTCCCGCTCACCGTTTCCAATCCCCTGGCCACCTACAACTGGGGGTTGGGGACTATCCAGCGGGGCAACAATGACCCCAAGAAGTTCGAGGTGCCCTCGCACCTGTGGTTCGACCTGACCGATAAAAGCGGCAGTTACGGCGTTTCCATCCTGGAGGATTGCAAGTACGGTTCCGATAAACCGGCCGACAACATGCTGCGACTGACACTGCTTTATACACCTGGAGTTAGGTCCTGGCCCGGAGAGCAGGCCACCCAGGACTTCGGCCGGCATGAAATTCTTTACGCCGTTTACGGTCACCAGGGAGACTGGCGACAGGGCGGGACCGGACAGCAGGCCCTGCGTCTTAACCAGCCGCTCCTGGCCTTCCAGACTGTTTCCCATGAGGGCAGTTTGGGCAAGAATGTTTCTTTTCTGAGGGCCAGCCAGGATAATATCCATATCTCGGCCGTGAAGAAAGCAGAAAATTCAGACGAGGTGATAATCAGGCTGGTCGAGACCAAAGGCCAGAGTTTAAAGAAAGCCACGCTGTCTTTCCTGACCGGAATCAGCGCGGCCCGCGAAGTCAACGGGGTGGAAGAGGAGGTCGGGCCGGCCGTGGTGCGCGAGGGCAAGCTGGTTTTTGATATTAATCCTTATGGAATTAAAACCTTCGCCTTAAAGCTTCTTCCGGCCAACAGCCAGCTGGTACCACCTAACTCGGCACCTGTCGAGCTTCCCTTTAATATCGATGTCTTCAGCCACGACGAAAACCGCAAAGATGGCGCTTTTGATTCCAGCGGGCGAAGCTTCCCGGCCGAGTTGTTGCCGGATACCATTGTGACCGATAGCCTCAGCTTCAAGCTGGGTCCGAAAGAAGAAGGGGCCAAAAATGCTGTGGCCTGCCAGGGCCAGGAAATAGAGCTGCCGGACGGCAAGTTTAACCGCCTGTACATTCTGGCCGCGGCTTCCGCGGAAAATCAGAAAGGTCAATTCATGGTAGGGGAAGAGGCCGTGGAGATTCAGGTGGCTTACTGGTCAGGCTTTATCGGCCAGTGGGATAACCGGACCTGGGCCGAGGGCCCGGCCGGAAAAATTGACTTTGACCGGGATAAATATACCTACACGGGAGTTGTCCCGGGTTATACCAGGCAGGATGAAGTGGCCTTTTTCACCACCCATCTACATCACCCGGCCGAGGGCAATGAACCTTATATCTACGGATACATTTTCAAGTATGCGGTGGAGCTACCGGCTGGAGTCAGGAAGATCAAGTTGCCGGTAAACCCGGCCATCAAGGTTCTGGCCATGACCGCCGCCTGGAACGAAAATGACAACAGCCGGCCTGCCCGGAATCTTTTTGACGTGCTGAACAGAGACCAGGCTGATTATGAAAGATGGCAGGTGGTCCCGATTCCAGTCATCAGTCCGGCCCGGGCTTATGTCAGTCCTTCTGAGCCGGCCAGCGTGAATATAAGCGTTGGACTGGAAGGGGCCGAGATTCGGTATACGCTGGATGGCAGCGAGCCGACCGAAAAGTCGCCAATCTACGAGGGCCCGATAACCATCAAGGGCACGGCGGTTCTTAAAGCCCTGGCTTTTCACCCGAGGCGGCAGCCGAGCCCGGTGGCTTCAGCTTTTTACAGCCAGTCCTATCCCGTTAAGGACATCGTTTATTTCAGCCCACCGGCTTCGTCTCGTCAGGGTGCGGCCGGTGAAAAGACTCTGGTCGACCTGGTCAAGGCCCGGCCCGAGGCCAGGGACCAGAACTGGCAGGGTTATGAAGGCAATGACCTGGTGGTGGTCCTGGACCTCGGCCGAAAACAGGACCTCTACGAGCTGGAGCTCAGTTGCTTCGAGAATAATAATGCCAGGATTTTCCTTCCGGCCCGGGTGGAAGTGGAAGTATCGCTGGATGGCCGGAAGTTTGAAAAGGTAGCTGAAAAAGAATATGCCCTGCCGGAAAAGCCACAGGGGCCGGGTCAGAAATCGCTCTATGTTTCCCTCAGGGGTTCGGAAGGGCGGTTCCTCCGGGTTAAAGCGATTAATGTTGGCACGGTTCCGGAGGGCTTCCGCAACGCCGGGCAGAAAGCCTGGATGCTGTTTGACGAGCTGTATGTAAGGTAGTAATTAAACGGTTTCAGGTACTGAGGCCAAATTCAGGTTTATTTTATCAATACCTGGCTTCCAGTTTCTTGTAAATCTTGGCCAGCCGGTTGAAGGCAGTGGTGACATGCTTATCCAGGGCCTGGCTGGCGGCAGCCGGGTTCCGGCGATGCAACTGGCTGAACTTTGACTCAAAGAGCTTCTGGCCGTTCAGGTATTCTTTTTCCAGGGGCCGGAGTTCTTTGTTAACCACCTGTATCATCTGGCCGTAGTTACCCTCGACCAGCCTTTCGAACCTGAGCACCCTGGTATGAAGCAGGCGGTCGCGGGCGGCGATCAGCTCTTCTGGCTGGAAGTGCTGCCGGTAGAAGAGTTCGTAGTCGTGGTTGGTCGGGCCGGCGCCCAGGCCTTCGGGCATTTTTTCTATTCCGTAATATAGCGGAAGATAGATGGTGGTATCCGGTTTGCCCAGGGCCAGCCACAAAAGGATAGAAATCGGTTCCGGTTTCTGGCCGTCGAGGACTGCCACAAATGAATTTATTGTGGAGCTGGTACAGATGGTGCGAAATTTGGTTAAATTGGGGCTGCCTTCTTTATACCCGCCGGTGGCGTCGTACTCAGTTCCCTCGTAATGGTCGCGAAGCAGGGACATCAACATTTCGGCCGTTACCTGGCGAGCCGGTTTGAAGGAAAAGGGAAAATCGTCATCAACCTTCCAGTCTTTCCCGCTGAGGATGACCAGCCCCCGCCACATCCGGAGGCTGTTGCCGTCTGATACCGGGTCCCGGCGGGAAGGCCGGCTGAAAGCCTTTTTGAAATCAAAGGGCCCGTCTTTTTCTTCATCGTACCAGCCATTCTTCCTGGCATATTCAATGATATCCGGACTGCCCAGGAAGTTATCGGGGTCGTCCAGCCTGACCTGCCTGATGGTGTAGTAATTGGGAATTACCGCCACCTCATCATCGGGCACCCGCTGGGCCAACCAGTGCCGGCCCCTGATGACGGCCAGCATCCAGGCTTCGTTCTTGTCGGCGATTGAGTAAGTTCTACCGGAGGAACGATAGCCATACTTTTCCACCAGCTCTCCGGCCAGCCTGACCGCTTCCCGGGCCGTCCTGGCCTTTTCAGCCACGATCCTTCTCAGCATGTAGCCTAGGCCGCCGTCGGTGTAATCTTCGGCGTTTTCACGGGAGCTGCAGGCATCCGAGGTGATAACCACGCCGTGTTCATTAACGAAGCTGTCGGCGAATTCCTGGGCGGAGGCTTCAATCCAGATAAAGCCGTTGGTCCGGCCGTCGGTCTGGTAGACGGCCCCGTGTCCCAGGTTGATTTTGACTTCTGGCCCGTAGTTACGGGGAGCAATTTTCCTGACATTGACGATGATGTCGCCGGTGTCATCTTCATTGTGGGCCACCATGACCGAACCATCGGCTGAGGCCTTTTTGCCCACCAGAACGGTGTAGCAGTTGAGTTCTTTCCGGCCTGCGGCCTGTAGCGTCAGGCTCATGACCAGGAATAGGATGGCTATTATGGTAAATCTCACACAGCGATTTTTCATGAATATCCTCCGTTTCGGTTCAGCCTTCAGGTCTGGCACCGGGCAATTAATATAACTTAAAGCAAGACGGAGAAGCAAACGGGTTGTCTATCCTGGATAACTATTTATCGATTTACTGATTTCCATGTCGGTCTTAGGGGCAGGTCGGGCCCTATCCAGAATAGCGGGTAGAGGTACCAGCCTCGCCGCTGATTAAGAAATGATTACGGCCTTTTTAAGTTACGGGCTATAATCTATCTGGAGATTCCCTTTAGGAGGTAGGCGATCATGGCCGGAAAAGAAACCATTATGGCTGACTGGCTGGACGGCGTGGCTTTTGAAACAGCTGTGGATGAACATCATATAATTCTGGATACTCCCCAGGATTTCGGGGGCAAAAACCGTGGGCCACGACCCAAGCCGCTGCTGCTGGTGGCCCTGGCCGGCTGTACCGGCATGGACGTGATCTCCATGCTGCAAAAGATGAGGGTGCCGGTGGAGAAATTCAGGGTGGTGGTTGAGGGCGACCTGACGGCCGAGCATCCCAAACAATTCTACCGCATTCATCTCGTCTATGAATTTACCGGGAAAAACCTGCCGCCCGAAAAACTCAGGCAGGCCATAGAGCTATCTCAGGAGAAGTACTGTGGAGTCAGTGCCACCATCAAGAAAGCCATGCCATTGACCTGGGATATGAGGATAACGAGCTCCGAGGGCTGAGGCTTTAAGCCATGGCCTGAGTTTTTTAAACAGTCAAGGCCTTTAAGGTCGACGAAAAATATCCAGGTTGGGTAATAAAGACAAACCAGATTATTCTAAATTACTCTATTTTTTCCTCTGTATCTTCCTGGGCAGATTCTTCGGTTTCCTGGTCGCCTATTGGCCGGCGGCGCGGGCAGGAGGTCACTGGGCAACCAACGCAATCAGACTTTTTATCCAGCTCGGCATAGAATTTCTTTATGAACTCCTTAAGTTCTTCGTCGCTCATCCGGCTAAGGTCTTTTTCGTCCATGGGTTTCCTTCTCTCAAGATCTGCCTTCAACCTGATTCGGCTTGAACTAGGTATTTTTCTTCCAGCCTGTCCAGCAGCCGGTGAAATTCCTGGTGGCGACCGGGGCCGACGATTTCACGCTCGATGCGGTCAAACCCTTTTTTGAGGTTCTCCTGGGTCTTCTTGCTCAAACGGCTGTCGGCCAGCGGATACAGGATATTATCCTCTTTTTCTATGTGGGCGGCCAGCAGGTCAGCATAAGCCCTGGCCTGGCGGGCAAAGTTCAGCCCGGCCCGGTCCTCCCCCCTGGTTATGCCGCTTATCGACTCCTCCATGTTCTTTATCAGGGCCCGGCCAGCCTGGTGCTCAGCCAGCATGACTTCAATTGGGCCTGGTTCGCCTGAAATCCCGGCTTTTTCCATGGCCGGGAATAACAGTTCCTCTTCCTTGGCATGATGGCAGCGGTCGGCGAAGACCTTCAGGAATTCCAGAATATCGCTGAGGTCTTTTAGGTCTGCGCCCTGGCCGGCTTCCAGCTTTCTGGCCACCTCGGTGAGTACGTTCAACATAATTATTATTGCCCGGTGTTCCTTCTTCAATTCATCCGTGGGTTTCATTTTCCCCTCCCACATCCAGATTAGACCCCGCGGTCTGGTCTGTCAATCAGGCCTGGCGGCAAAGCACTTGATTTGTTAAGAATTGGGTTGAATGAAGGCTCTGGATTTTCCCTGATCGTGGCGATAATTCTGCTGAAAAATAGATTTTCACGGGATTATTTTTCCTTATTCCTTATCCGTTTCGGCCAGACTGGGTCTGGCCGTCTGAAGGCGGGGCGAGCCGTTTGATTTAGGATGACTGGAAAGATACTGGCAGGCAGCGCTGTTGCTCAACGGCCGGGAATATGGAAAACAGGAAGGTGGAAAGTAAGTTGACTGGGAATACAGAGAAATGCCGAGGGCCGGACTCGAACCGGCACGGAGTTTACACCCCGAGGGATTTTAAGTCCCTTGCGTCTACCAATTCCGCCACCCCGGCGGCTCCTGATAATTTAAACACAATCGGGCAGGCCGGTCAACACTTCCCCTTCGCTTCGTGACCTAAAGGCACTGTCTCATCAGTTATAGTCCAGTGTAGCCAAGGGCCTGGCAGGCAGAAAAAGACCCCGGCTTTTACAAGCGCATACTTTTCAGCCCCGATCGCCTTCAGATTGGGGGCACGGCAAGGGGAATTACCTGGTCAGTTCAATCCCACTTGCCCAATCCCGGACCTGCCGGGCTCAAATATTCCACCCCGTGATACCCGCCGCAGGGATCATTGTAAACGCTCTGAATAATTGCAAACGAACCCCATATTGCCGGCCCGATTTCAGTACCATCTGCCCTGTACCATTTTCCATCTTTTAATGTCGCATCAGCCGGTACCGCCACTATTTTTTCAAACCAGGTCCACTGACATTCTTTCCCCGTGGCATCTTTGTAGGTCCCTGGTTGATGGTTGGTTAACCAGGCCCCCGATCCAATATATGATGAATATCCATAATGTCTGTCAAGTTGTCCGTCTCCATCACAATCCATATTGCTTAACCAGGCATCGTTCCATTTCATGCTCAGTACGTCCTGACGATAAGGCCAGTACCATTTTTGCTGAACTGCTTGTATTTGTAGATCAGTATAGCCTTCTTCTTTAAGCCGGGAGAAATAGGCTTCATCATCACCTTCATACGGAGGATAACCGTCCCGGCCGAGATAGGCATTGCAATAGTAGCCGTTGAACATATGGGCCTGGTAATTATAACCAAAAGGATCAAAACCGGGTTTAATCGGAGTGCCTTCCAGATAATGACCGGCAGAGTAAACCAATAAGCCATCCTGGATTTTTGTACATCGATCAGGCCCCTGTGCTGCAATGGCGATCTCGTCCGTGAATGTGAATAGGCTGACGAGCAAAAAGAGGATACCAAAGACCCAGAGGACAGAAAAAATTACCCTCTTCATAGAAACCCCTCCCTTAAAAATCTTGCAAATTAATTTAAAAGCAGAAAACTCTAGTTTGTCAAGTCCCGTACTTAGAAATAAGACGTTTATTCCACCTTCAAATGCATTTCAATCCCGGCAATCGTGAAAGCTCAAAAGAATACCGAGACTCCTATCAGGAACTGGTGGTGGTTGAAGTTTTCCTTTTCCCCATCAAAGTCCAGGCGGTTGTGCAGAAAGCGGTATTCGAACCTGATGGCCGCCGAATTCCCGACCAGGTACTTGAGCCCGGCCCCGGCGTTGATGACGAAACCATTGACTTCATTATCTGCTTCCATCACATAGCCAATCTTGATCCCATTGGTAATTCCGACACCGGCCAGGAGAAAAGGCCGAAAAGAGCCAGCCGTCTTGAAATTATAAACGCCATTCAGGTTGAAGAGATAACCCAGGTCGCTATCTTCGACCTTCATCAGGAATAATTCCGGCTCGACCTCTAATCCTTTCCAGAGATAATAACCCAGCCTGAGGGGGATGGTCAGGATATCGAAGGCTTCCGTGGACTCTGAGCCCTTGACGCTGCTATAGTCAAAACCGATGCCCAGCTCCCATTTTTTGCCCTCTGGTTGAGCCGAAGCGGTCAGGGCCAGGGCCATTATGCCGATAACAATCATCACCAGAAGTTTTTTCATGTTTACTCCTTTTGCATAAATTTTATGGGGCACAAAAGTCCCTTCTTAAATATATCCTAATAAAATGCGCCGGCCGATTTCAACTGGTTGAGTCGGGAGGGGTGATGTTGTGTAATTTCAGGCTATAATGCCCGGGGACCGGTATCTGACCAATCCCACAGGCGGCAGCGGGGCGCTTGACCGGACCACTTCTTAGACGTATTCTATATCCAGCAATTGGCTTCACACCTCAACTTGAAGGAGAAAATCCATGGGGAAAAAAGAAGGACGTCACAGAATCCGTCTGACCGGAAGCACTGTCTTCCTTCTTGTAGCATTCCTCTACACTCTGTTGGCGGGCCAGACCCCGTCCGGGACCAGGTTGCCGAAAAATCTGTCCGGTCTTAAGGGCCCTTTTAATCTGGCTCCGGGCCGCTCCCCGGAAGTCCAGTATTACCTTCAGGAAACAAGGTTGATTCAGTTAGGCTTTGATGGGCTAAGAAGGTCAGAGGAAGTATACTCTCTGAAGCTGAAACGGGTACCGGCTAAGTTAGCTGGACAAGATGGAGATGTCTGTTCGGTGGGAGAATTTAGCCTGAAGTTTGGTGATAAAAAGTCGGTGACGGTTCCCGGGCTGGCCGGCTGGTCCTATGTCTTCAGACAGATAGTGGGTGAAACGGATAAAAAAGGCCAGGTCTTCGGCATTCCCCATGACCGTTTCGAGAATCTTATGGCCAGCGATGGCCAGAAATTGTCCACCGTGACCGGGTATGCCGTCTATAATAGTTTCATTGATTTCCATGGCTTCTGCGACGTTTTTGCCTGGCCGGCCGAAGGCGGCGGGATTCAGGACCTGAAGTATCCCGGTCAGTCTGTTCGTCACGCGGCCGCTTTCACCGAGCCGCCGGTAAACCTGGGCCAGGGGATAAAGGAAGGATCTTTTTTCCGCAACGGAGAAGTACGCCTTGTTTTTAAGGGTGTGGGCCTGGCCAACGGTTCTGCCTGTGCCATAGTCGGTTTTGATTCGGGAGAAAGCACGCTTAAGATGATCATGCCGGCCCCCCAGGGCGGGGAAATCGTCACCGTAGGCGGTTCCGAATACCTGGGTGATATCTATCTCAACCTGAAAACCGGCTGGGTGGAACTTATCCTGCTGGATGAATTCGTGGTAACAGAAACTCAGCTGCCGCCGTCTCTGGGCGGACAAAAAATGCCGGCCTATAACGTGCGCCACCTAACCATCAGAAAAATCTCCCGCGAGGAGTTCGAAAAGAAATTGGGAAACCCTGGCCGGTGACAGGTAGCTGGCATGGTCGGAGGATTTGGTTTCCTCGAAAAGTTAGGACGCGTTAGGATGCGGGTTGCCGAGAATGGGCTGGTTACTCTGGCGATTATCCTGGCTACCTTTATTGTCCTCTGGCAACCGGCAAGAGCGACTTTCTGCAATCGCTCTTATGAAGAAGACCCCGGTGGCCGGAGACTGCAGTCTGCCGGGAGTCTCCGGCAAGACTGGGCCATACCTGATTATGGGCCGGATGGACTTAAAGGCCTGACCGAAGAGCAGAAGAAAAAAATCCTATCGGGCGAGGTGGTGCTGGTTTCTTCCCACGAGGGGGTGCCAGAGGGCAAAAGCATAATTTCGGCTGCCCTGGTCTTTGAGGTCCCCGTGGAACGGGCCTGGGCGATTCTCTCTGCTCCCGAGCTTCAGGCCGAGTACCTTGAAGAAATCGAAGAGCTGAAAACCGTGGAGCAGGGGCCCGGTTTTAACCGGATGTTCTTCCTGGTAAAGGTGATGGGTCAGAAAGTCCGGTATACGGTCATTCATCATTTCTGGCCTGACCAGTTCTACCTGTGGTGGGAACTCGACCGCAGCCAGCCACATGACTTGAAAGATTTGTATGGCTTCTGGAAGCTGTTCAGGTACGATGAGCGAAGAACGGTTGCCCGTTATGGAACGTTCGTCAGGCCCGCCTTCCCGGTTCCGGCTTTTCTCCGCAACTGGCTATCCAGGAGCAATGTCCGCCATTCCCTGGCCACGGTCAAGAATTACGTGGAAGGAAGAAAATAATAAGATCGGGGTTTCAGTAACCCATTTCCGGGATAGGATGAGTGGGGGGAGGACGATCCCGGTCGTTGACACCCGGAAGCGGTTGTCTTAAGCTTAAGGTAGGCAGGGAGGTTATCCATGAAGAAGACAATTCTGGTATTGACGGGGATTCTTCTTATAATTCAGTTTGGCTGTTCTCCGAAAAGCTCCTCGAACTTTGAACTCTATCTGACCGATGCTCCCCTTGAGGGCCTGGAACATTTTTATGTCACCATCAGCCAGATATACTTAAGGCTGGAGGATGGCACCTGGACTGATAATCTCCTGAGTGAACCCAAAACTTATGACCTGCTTTTGCTAAGAAACAGGGAAGAGAAGGTCTGCCAGGCCGACCTGCCGCCGGGAACCTATACCGGTATAAAGCTGGTTCTCACCAATGCCGAGATTGTGGTTAATGGACGCAGTTTCCAGATAAGTATCAATCCGCCGCTGACCATAACCGTTCCCGTTAACTTCACCGTTCTTGAAGATGGGACGGTAAAGGTGACCCTGGACTTTGACGCCGCCCAATCCGCGGTTCAGGAAGGCAGCGGTTACCGGTTAGTGCCCAGTATCGTGGTTAAGAGGATAAGCTATTGATTTTTAGGGAATTCAGAGTAGCGTGCAGCTCAAATCGGAAAGATTAATTGCGGGCAATATTCTGGTTTAAGAGAGACTTAAGGCTGAGGGACAACCGCGGCCTTTATGAGCTATCTTCCCTGCCTGCCGAAATAATTCCAATCTTTATACTTGACGAGCGACTGCTGTCCAGCCTGAATGGCCCGGCTTCCAGAACCGGCTTTCTGCTGGCCGCTCTGGAGCGGCTGGAGGCCGAGCTCCGGGCCAAGGGCAGCCGGCTCTATTGCTTTTATGGGCGGCCCGAAGAAGTCCTGGCCAGGCTTATTGCGCAGATTAAACCCGAGGCCCTTTACACCAACCGCAGCTATTCCTGGACTGGAGAGAAGGTCCAGAAGAAGGTGGAAGCCCTGTGCCGGAAGACGGGAGTTGAGTTCAGGGACTTCAATGATTCCCTGCTGGTTGCACCCGAAAAGATTGAAGCCCGAAAAGTCTTCAGCCCGTTTTTCAGGCTGTGGAGCTCGACCCTGCAGTCTGAGGACTTATCGATAAAGCCGGAGCCGTCCCGTCTTAAAACGCCAGTGCTTCGATTACCCACGCTGGCCGAGACCGCCAGGTTAATCGCTCACGAACCCAATGGCTACTGGCAGCCAGATTATGCCGGGCGGCGGCTCAGGCAATATGATTTCCGCGGCTACGATGCAGGACGGAACAGGCTGGACGAAGATGGCACCAGCCGCCTGTCGGTGGCCATCAGGTTTGGCCTGGTGTCAATAAGAGAAGTGCTGGCCGCGGCGCGGAAGCAACTGCAAGTGGACAGCCAGTTTGTCAAGGAACTGGCCTGGCGGGAGTTCTGGTACCACATCCGTCACCATTTTCCCTGGACCGAGAAGCTGGAATTCCAGGAGAAACGCCGGGGGCTGAGATGGCTCAACCGCGATGAGGACATCAGGGCGATGGAGGAAGCCCGCACCGGCTATCCCATAATTGACGCCGCCATAAACCAGCTCAAGCAGGAAGGCTGGATGCACAACCGGGCCAGGTTGATAGTGGCTTCGTTCCTGACCAAGGACCTGCTTATAGACTGGAGGATAGGGGAGAAGCTATTCAAGAAGTATCTTCTCGATTATGACGAGGTGGTCAACACCGGCAACTGGCAGTGGTCGGCCTCGGTCGGAGCCGACCCGCGGCCCCTGCGGATGTTCAATCCGCAGCTTCAGTCCGAAAAATATGACCCGGAATGCCGCTACATTAAAAAATATGTTCCCGAACTCAAAAGGGTTGATTGCCGGGCCATTCTGACCCTGAACCTGCCTGAGTATCATTCACCCATCGTGGACCACCGGTCTGCGGCCATCAGGGTTAAACAGGTTTATCTGAGGTGAGGCCCCGGCTTTAAAAGGTCGCGGGGTATTCTCAATGGTGTATCAAGATGAGATTATCGAAAAGACTCCATCAATGACCAAAATTGAAGGAGAATTGTCCCCCTTGTGATAATGGATTTTATTTTAGATCAGTGGACCGGCTGGCCGTTTCTCCAGAAAAATCAGGTCCTAATAATAGCACAGCTCTCCCTTTATTTTTAGACTTGTCTTGCCAAGAGTTTTCTGTATCTTCCTTTTTCCTTATCCTTTTTACAGGTCCAGGAGCTTGATGGTCTCGGCATAGACCAGCCTTTTGTACTTCTTGTGGGTTACCGCAGCCACGGTCCGGGCGGTCTTGTCCACCTCGTCCGTGTCAAATAACTCGTATTCCCTGACCGCGATCCTGTAATCCTGAATTTTTAGACCGGAAGGGAGCTTGAGCGTTCCCTGCCAGATGAAAGAACCGACCTCGCTCGCCCCGGCCCTTTGCGGTTTAAGGATGACGGCGGCGTCTTTGACCGGCTCCCAGCCCAGCTCGTCAGGCAGGTTGGGTTTCTTGTTTTCCAGGACTGCTTCCACCTCTCCCGGCCCGCTTCCGGCATAACCCTGGATGTAAGAAACCCCGGAGAGAGTTATGTTGATATCGCTCAGCTTGGAAGGATTGAAGGAGACTGAGAGATTCCTTTCCGGAAGTATCTGGGCGAAGTTGGCTACCACCACCTGGGAAAGATGGGCCCCCGGTACTGAATTGGGCTGGAACCTGGCCAGGGCCAGCCTGATGAACGGGAAGTAAGCCTGGCCGGAGTCGAGCTCCAGGTCGCAGAACCACAGCTGTCTTTCTTCATCGTACTCAACCTGGTGACCGACGGCGATGAATTTCTTCTCGTCCGGCATTTCCAGCAGGGGCAATTCTCCCATAACCTCCACGGCTGATGGGAAAGCATCGGGTAGCGGATATTCGGGCGGAGCTACCGGTCCCGACCGCCAGATGGGGTCGGCTCCCCACATGGTAACGTAAGGCTTGTATTTTTCCGCCACCGGTGGGACGCTGACCTGAAGACCAGCGGCCACAGTTTTTCTCTGGAGCTGGGGTTGGATCTTCTGAGAAGCCAGGGTAGGTCCGGTAGAGCTTGCAGGAGCGGCCATTGGTTTCTTCGGAGTAATGGTGAGGCCCGGGGGCAGGATTACTGCCAGCAGCTCGCCTTCGCCCGTTGAATACCACGGTCTTTCTAGGTAGATGCGGAGGCCGCTTCGCCTGACACTGGTAATTTGTGAGCCTTTTTTGCTCCTTTCCCATTTAAAAGAAGGCACCACATAGACCACCTTGGGCATGGCCGGGGGTGCGGTGTTCAGCACCTTGACTTCTACCGGCTCGCTCGTCCTGGTGTATCCGGTCTCTTCGGGCAGCTCGTTTGAGGGGAATTGCTCCATGTACCTGGTGGTGGTGACCAGCCGGTAATTTACCCTTCTGAACTTGGTATCGCCGAATTCATGGCGGTAAACTGGAGTTTGCGGGGCTTTGACCATGGCCACGGTGGCCGCCCTGGTTTGAAGTTGAGCCGCTCCAGGTTGAGTTACTTCCTTTCCAGCCTCTGGCCTTGGAGTCAGAGTCAGCGAGGTCATGACCGGTTCTATTTTGAATTCCAGCACGTGAGCCTTACCATCCAGAACTCGTGGCCCGGGCTCATTAAGGTAATCCACCGGTTCTTTCCAGTCGGCCAGGAGCTCGGCCTTGGAAGTGCTCTGGCCGTGCAGCGCAAACTCTCCAAAGAGAATTGCCGAGGTCTGACCCAGGCTTCTCTGGGCTTCCAGTGACTTGTTGACGGGTTTGCCAACGGGCTGCAGCGTGGCGTGCATCAGGGTAATTTCCCGGAACGGGGTCATCAACCAGTTGCGTCCCTGAAGCGAGAGGGCCCTGACTTTAGTCAGGTCAATCCGCGGTGGCTGCAGGGTCTTCAGGACCTGGACCTGGCCTTCGGGTAGCCCCCTAGGTGGCTGCATCACCTTCTGGGGGATTATCCTGTCAGGCTTTTCCAGCCAGCGGTAGAGTCCCTGGATGGGCAGGAATCTTTCCGGAAAATAACAGCTCAGTCGCAGGGTAACCGATTCGCCCTTTTTCAAATAGACGGTCAGAAGGCGGGCCGAGTTATCCCAGCGGGCAGGCTGGCTGCCTTCCTGGAGCCTGATCCTGAACGGTCGGAAATCCGGCCAGTCGCCTGAAAATTCAACCAGCATCGGGTCGGGTGCTCCGTAAGGCAGTCCACGAATACAGGCCCCCCGGGCCCACGGGTCTGGAAAGTAGGGCAGTTCAACCTGCTCACCGGGCTCCATTTCCTTGAATTGGCCGCCGTCTCTCTGGCAGATCAGGGAATAGACTTCGGGCTTCAAGCCGGCTGGGCCGTCAAACATCCCGTGAAACTCTGAGTCCAGCTGGGAGATTTTGGGTGGAGCCACGTGGCGGTCAGAAACCTGGTCGGTAGGAACGTTATCTTTCTCGATGGATTCGTTGAAGCTCTTGATGACCAGATGGTCAACATTCTCCCCGCTTTTAGGCTCTTCCCTGGGAATTATTTGCGGGGAGGGTACCGGGTCGAACCGGGAGAAGATGAAAGGCTGCCTGGAAGGCGCGGGAATGGCGCAGCTGTCATCCGGATTTTCCAGGGGCTGGCTGTTTCCGGCCAGGTCCACGGCTCTTGCCCGCAGCCGGTAGCCGACTCCATACCGCAGTCGCGGCAGCGAACCCGGTTTTGGCCTGAACCTCGTTTCCAGCAGGAAATCTGTCATGGCCTTGTTTTCGATGGCTTGGGGGGTGTCGTTAGGGTCAATCGTTTTCCCCGGGCGGGGAGCCACCAGGCTCCAGCCGTCCCAGTGGAAAAGGGATTCATGAGCAAAGATGTCGTCCGATGATTCATCTGCCGATTGAGTTACTGCCGGAGAAATAAAACCCTCGTCTTCCAGGGTCAACTCGCGGTCTATCCTGAGAAACCTGTATGTCCCGATACGCTGGCAGAGGGACCGCCACTTCCCGGACTTCTCGTCCCAGACATCGACCCGGTAGCCCTGGATCAAGTCCTCAGCATACAGGGTTAATTCCCTTCGGCGCACCAGGTCATTATTGAGTTCCACGGCTCTTACCAGAACTTCGGCAATGTTCCTGGCCTGCTCGTTTCTCACCACACCCAGGCCGCTCGAGCGCAGGGCCGGAAGCTCGGCTTTGTCTTTGGTCTCGGCCGTATCGGCCAGCTCGGCTGTTTTCAGGGCGACGGCATCGACGTCCAGCTGAACCAGGTCATATTGCTCTTCGTCGGCCAGGTTAAGGAAGCCTTTGACCACCTCCGGCGGTCTCTTGTTAGAAGCGGCTTCGAAAATGGCCCGGGCCGGGTCAAAATTGTAAGCGGTGCGGGGCGTTTCATCGTTGCGGCCCTGGGGCACGATTTTAATCCAGCCGCTGGCCGGGAAGTCTGGTGGGATGTCCATTTCAAAATCTATGGCCAGCCCCAGCAGTCTCATCAGGGCCGGGTAATTGGTTATGAAGGCCAGTGCCTGGTGAAAGTCTATTTCCGGCTTGGTGATCGGCACCTTCTTAACAATCGGTCGTTTGGTCCTGGGGTCAACGGTTATCTTGTTTTTAGGTTTGTAGAAATCGCGCAACAAAAAGAAATCCTTTGGCGGCTGGGGCAGGGGAGTAACCTGGACAGCTCTGAATTTCTGGCTTTCGGCCTCGCGCCTGACCGACTGGGCCATAACCTGCTGGGTGGTCCTGAGCTGGACGGTCCGGGCCAGGCGGGCCTCGGTTATGGGCTTTAGGCGGATCTGGGCCAGTCCATCGGTGTGGAAAACCTTTTCCATCGGCGGCGGTTCTTCCGGCGATTCTGCAGCCACGTAAAGATAGGTGGAGGCAACAAAGGTCATTACGTTCTTTACCGGGTAGGAGACCACCAGGTTCTTGCTGAGGTCGGCCATCTTGAAGTTGAAGACCGGGGCTTCGGGCTTGAAGATGGCCTGCCAGAGTTCAGGGTCAGGGTCCGGAGAGATTCTCTTGATCTCAACGGGCGCCGGCGTCTTTCTCTTATCGTAGGTCACTCCGAAATTTATGGCCCTGACAGTTTCCGGCCAGCTGAGGATTTCCGGGAACAGGTTCAGGCTGGGGGTTTTACCACCGGAACCATCTTCCAGGCGTATGGAGACTGCGGCCGAAAATCGAAGCTTACCGTCCTTGATTCCGTTGGGACACAGGGTCCACATCACGGTTGATTTAGCCATGGTGGTCCTTCCTTTCAGGCAAAGGCTTCACAGTAAGCCAGCCAGTCTTTTTCTTCCATCAGGTCGCAGAACAGCGGGGCCGGCGAGTGCCCGAACTCTCGTTCGACCTTCAGCGTTACCTTGATGCTGAAGAAGACGATCTTGATCTTGACGGTCAGCGAAGCCTGGCCCCAGACCCGGTTGCTGGCTTCTTCGTAGGTCAGGGCCAGGTAGAATTCGGCCGAGATGCTGATGAGGCCCAAAACGTCCAGCTCTCCGGTGCAGCGGACATATCCGGTCAGAGTCAGGGCATCATCTTCATACTTAAAATAAATACCGGCCATCAGGGTCACCCCGCCACTGGCCACGCCGATGTTCATGGCGAAGCTGCCGCCAAACTCCAGGGCGCCTTCGATCAACTTGATGCCGTGGGGCTGTAGAACGATGGCAAAGAAACCGCCGCCGCCGAACATGGCCACGGTGACCAGGAATGGATTGTTTTTCTCGTTGAAGGCAAAACGCAGGGCCACCGGGTCGCCGGTAAAGGGCAGGTGGATTTCGCCGGTGAATTTCAAGTTCTGCAGGGTAAAAACTCCGAAGGCCACGTCGGGTATGGACAGGGCATAGCCCAGCCTGGCCCCCGAAGCGTCCACCTTGACTATGGGTTTCCCGCCAAAGCCGCCGTCGGCATCGCTGAACCCGCCGGGTAGCGGAATCTTATCCAGCAGTTCCTTGATGAATTTGAGCGGGCCCTGGAAGTCAATGGAGGCGATTTTCGGGTCGACGTCGGTTTTCTTGCCCTTTTCGGTGGTGAAGGTGAACTTGGAAAACTTGACCAGGATGAAGGTGGTTATTCCCTTAATCAGGTCCAGGGTGAAGTCGGTCAGTTCGCCCTTGACCTTGTAGGTGGATTCCTTCCCGTTGAAATAATTTATTGCCTCCACGTTCAGGGTTAGCGTGGACTTGGTGCCGTCGCGGTTGGCAATGAAGATCAGGACATCATGCACGGAAGGTGTCCACTTGAGCAGGGTCTTGATGCCAGCCGGGGTCTTGCCATCGCTTTCATAAACCTGCTCGTTCTTGATGGTCAGAGCCTTGCCGGTGCTGGCCGGGCTGGTAAAATCGTTGACCTGGTCGATGACGTCCTGGAGCAGGATTCCACCCAGGATTTTGGCCTGGTCGCTGAAGAACTTCTTGGGGTCGAACTTTCCGGCGACAATATCATTCAGGGCACCGGCAGCCTGGGCCACAGGATCCGGAACGGACTCAGCCAGTCCCGCTCCAACCGGTCCCAGTATCCTGGACAGGCCGACTATCGAGAAGCTCGGAGTGGCAATACCACCTGATTTTTCGGCTTTCCCGCCGGCCGCGAAATCCAGGCGGGGCGGATTGAGAACCTGGAAGATAAGTTCGCCCTTATTTCCTGATGGGCTCAGACCGTTCTTGATGTAAGCCTCGGCATATTTCACCCGGGTGCTGTCGAAGCCGACCAGGTTTTTGAGGGCCGGGATGGCGATATCCGCTTCTTCCAGCGCGGGAAAACACATCGGCTCGTCCTGCATCTCAAAGGCCGCCGGCGAAGAATTCGGCCTGGCTTCAACCACCTGCCAGGTCAGCGAGTCTGTTTCGAAAGTAGTGTCGCCTTTTTTCTTTTCCGGGGCGAAAGAAATGCTCTGCCCCATCAGGTCCGGTTTTCTCTTGTCAACAGGGGTGGTGGACTTTGAATTGTAGACACCGATCACCTGGTTAAGCTTGGCCTGGTTGAAGGCATAGAAGTTTTCCACAAAAACCATGGGCATGCGGAATTCTACTTCCTGGCCTTCATGGTCGGTGGCAATCACGTGGAATCTGAAATCCTGCCCTCCGACTTTTGGCCAGAATGCCTGCTGGCCAGAGTCGGGCAGGACCTGGGTGCTCTCTGGAGGGTCGAGCGGCGGGGTTTTCCTGGTAGTAATTCTGACCAGCCTGAAAGGCACTTCCCGGCCGTCGTTTTGCTGGAACGGGGCAGGGAAGGAGCGGTCCGGGTCCCGGATGACGATGTATTTTTTCTGAAAGAGATAGGCGATGTTCTGCCCGTCTTTCCCCTTATAAAATTTTCTTTCAGTCTCTTTGACCAGGGCTGCCCGGTGCCCGAACGGCAGGAGGTAACCCTTGTAAACGACCTTGACAAAATGGTCGTGGCCCATGGTGGCCAGGTGCTGCCAGGTTACCACCGAGAGTGGCGACATCGGCGACCAGTTGCCGATGGAATCCAGCCAGGCGCCCAGCGGGCTGAGCATCAGCCGGTTAACTTTAACCGGCACGGGTTCGTAGGCGGACTTATCGGGATTCTTCAGAGTAAAGTTGCTGCTCAAATGAACGATCTGGTGCCGGTCGTTGGGGTCGAGCGAAAGACGTGGCCGGGTCTTGTGTTCCGGATCAGGGCCAACCAGGTTATCGAGGTCCACGTCTGGGGACCACACGGCCCGGACCGCCAGGTAGGGGTTGTCTGATTCGGCTACGGTGCCGTCGGGGTTAAGGGCCGCCAGGCGGGTATGCCAGAGCTCCGTCCAGCCGGCGGTAGATGTGGCCCCGGCCGTGTGCAGCCAGACATTGTAGGCATTGGGAGAAAGAATCAGCCGGTAGGGCATTTCAATGGCCGTCTGGAATTTCTCCGGCGGCGCAGGCTTGAGCGTTGCCCTGAGAGTGGCGCTGACCTGGGCCTGGGACAATTTGCTCTGCTTCAGGTAAAGGGTCTGGGTTGAAGGACCCGTCTGGGTCAGCAAGGAGCGGGTTGAAGCAGCCGGGGTTCCGGTTTTAGGCTGGACTGTTTTCGGAGTGGTTTGTCCCGGAACAGAGGGGGGCAGGGCCACCGGAACCAGGCTCGGCTGGTAAAGGTGCCAGGCCAGGAGTGATTCCAGGGTCAGCGGGATTTCTTTGATCTCATCCGGGATTAAGAAGGCCAGCCGGCTCGGACCTGAAATCCTGGAAAAAACCGGCGGCGGTTTCGGGGTCTCTGATTCGGCCGGGGTGCTGGCCTCGTAAAAAGCTTCTTCGGCGATGCTCTGTGGGGGGAAGTGAACGATGAGATAGGCCGGCTGCGAGGCGTTTTCCCTGACCAGGTGCGGCCGGGGCAGGTTCACCAGTTTGAGGTTAAGGAACTCAAAATCCAGGTAGAGCAGGTCGTCCGGTCTGAAGGCCTTAATCAACAGTCCGGTCTGGGGCAAAGCTATCTGTTTCTGCGGGATTACCTTTTTCTGAATCTGCTGTAGCTGGCCGATTACCGGTGTGGCCCCGAGGATTCCGGCGTAGGAGAGGAATTTTCTCCGGGAGATTCGTCCGGGTTTCGTATCCATTTGCCCTTCTTTCTTTTTCCTGGACTCAGGGTCGGTCATGGCGGCTCCTTTCCTTATAGAAAGGTTATTTCTGCGGTCTGCGGGAGCGCCCTAATGATTAGCGAGGCAGGAATCCAGACGACCTTCTTTTCACCCTCATGAAATAACCTTTGTTTTCTTTATACCTCTATGGGAGGTCAAGTCAAGTTAAAAATTCTTTCCGGTTAAGATATGGTATCCAGGGTAAGGGGAGCATATGGGAGCGGCGAGGTGGTAGTCCGGACATAGGGATTGGATTTGAAGAAGCTGGGAGATTTATCAGTTTGGTACTTGAAAAATCTAATGACCATCTATCTTGATCATGACCCAGAAAGTTATCATTCAAGCTGCGAGTACCCATTCCTCGAGAAAATTTTCATCAGTTAGATTAGCTGGACCAGCGGTTATTTTCGGCGAACAGGATGGAATGCCATTCGAATTTAAAATTCCTGCTATTTTAGGCTATCATTATTTCAAAGAAGGATACTAAACCTTTGATAAAAGTGTTTTCCAGGAAGGCTGGGAGTTTAAGTTGAAATTCAAATCTTTGCTGGCCAGGCTTTCGGGATTTCACCATAATTTCAGGCGCATCGAAGAATGTTCCACACTCATGCGGTGGCTGGACCCGAGGCCCGGGGAGAAGATACTTGATGTTGGTTGCGGGGACGGTTTTTATACAGAGAGGATTGCCAGAAAGGGAGCCGAGACCACTGGAATAGATATCCGCAAAAAAGCCTTGGCCAGGGCCCGCAACCGATGCTCCAGCCTGAAACTTCGTTTTATTGAAATGGACGCAGAGGAACTTGACTTACCTGAAAACCATTTTGACAAGGTTATAAGCTTTTGCGTCATCGAGCATCTGCAGGACGATGAAAAAACCCTGCGGCAGATAGCCAGGCTCTTGAAACCCGGGGGGAGGTTGTTTCTCTCGGCCGATAGCCTGTCCAACCCGGGTCTGCGAGCAGAGGAGAAGGAAAGGCACCGCCGGCGTTATCACGTGAATCAATTTTATAACCTGGAGGTGGTTTCCAACAAGTTGCGGCAAGCCGGCCTGGAGCTTGAGCGCTCCCGGTTCGTTCTTTCGAGTCCGCTGGCCCTGGCCCTGTCCCGTTTTTCCTGGAGACTCGATGACCTGCCGCCGATTTTGTCGCCCCTGCGCTTCATCGGTTATCTATTCCTTGGAACCGTGGGGTTACTTGCCCTGCACCTGTTCGAACCCCCACCGGAGAAAAGGAAATACGGACTGACGCTGCTGGTAGAAGCCTCGAAACCACGACGGTGATATTAGCAGGGCGGCAATTTTCACCTCTTGCACTGAAAGGGGGGTAACTCGCCTTAATGATAGTCTGGGGATGATGGCAAAAAAGACCAATTTACACTTTCTCTATCTCATTGGAGTTTCACCAAGATTTTTTTGATACCTGTTATGGAAATCAGTCTGACTTTCTCTTCTTATACAGTCTTTTCCTGGTAAATCTGGATGAGGTTACCGCAGGTATCATCGAGTATGCCCACAATGGCCGTGCCGAAATCGGTCGGCTCCAGGGTAAAATTGACCCCATTTTCTTTAAGGCGGGCAAATTCTTCCTTGATGTTATCTATGGCAAAAGCGGCAATGGGAATTCCATCCCTGACCAGAGATTCTTTAAGGGCTTTCATGGCCGGGTATTCAGCATTGGGTTCAAGAAGAAGCTCCGGACCTTCCGGGTCTTCGGGTGAGACCAGGGTCAACCAGCGGGCTTCACCGAGGGGGATGTCCTTTTTAAGAATGAAGCCGAGCTTTTCTGTGTAGAAACGCAGAGCCTTGTCCTGGTCCGCCACCGGAATGCTCAAAAGCCGTATTTTCATTTTTTGTCTCCCTCAATTTATAACAAATATATCTTTCCTTTGTAGGCTTTATCAAAATTAAAACTTCAGGTATTGCCTATATTGTAATTTTATAAAACATTGGCACAAGAACTATTTATAGATTGTAATTAATATAAAAAATTAGATTTTTATCATAAATAAACAGAATAGCTATTTTAATGACCCATAATCTTGTATTATATCGTGAGCAATTAACATTTGCTCGTTAGTCGGCGCATTATTCTAACTATCTAAATATTTGCAAAGATAATTTGGGTTGATAATTTTTATAACGGTTTCATGATGTTGAGTATCTGAAATGTCACTCAAAATTATGTTAACTCTTAAGATATTTGGTGAAAAACTAAAATAGTCTATTCTTCCGGTTCTAATTGGATTGATTTCTCCTTTAAAATTTTCGTTCCAGCAAGCCAAGTAAATTTGTTTCCCCTTAATATCAAGACCATTAAGAAAATCCTTTGTTAAACTTGGTTCTATATTATCGATTGAATAACTCAAATGTATCCACCTGACCGCAGGATTGGTGATTAAGTCATATGCATGCTTAAATGGTCCATTCAAACAGATTCCAAATAATATTGACTGATCATTATAAAAAGCAGTCCCCTTATAATTTTTATTCCATAGCGTTTCAATATCAGGTTCTGCTTCTAAATTAAGTTTTTCATGTTGCATACCATACCACTTGGAATACCATAACACTTCCAACAAAGTAGCAGTGAAAAATATCACAATTCCTAGAAAAAAGAAGTTGTCTTTCTTAAGAGTAAGGACTCCCCATAAGAACAAAGAAAGTATTATGATGAAAAGCCAAAGATACATTAGCTTTAAATTTTGCCAAGCTACATAAAGTTTTGGTCTGGGAGATTTCCATTTAAAATAATAGGCATCAATCTTTTTTTTTAGATTTCTTTCTAATAGATCCCTATATAGGGATTCTTGTGGGATAGATAATAATTTTGCGGTAGCATAGATCAGTTCGTTCCAGCGGTACATATTTGTCAAAGCTAAAGCAGATCTTACAAAAAACCTTAACATTATTATCCATGTAATGATTACAATATACCAATGGTAAGTAGTCGGATAGATAAATCGAATTGAAAAATTGCCTAACTTTACTGCACTTAAAAAAGTTGTCGATAGAAGTGCTGTAACTAAAGTTAAACCCCAGGTATTTGTGTGATTTAATACATTATATGCAAGAGATACTTCACGACCACATTCAGAATAAAATTTTTCTAACCATTCTTTTTCCATATAACCCCCCTTTTATTTTGTTGCAATTAAATGAATGTTTTTAGGGTTATCTACCCTATATTTTTTCATAAACTGGATATTATTGAAACCTGAATCTTTCAGAAAAGTAGAAACCTCGTCCAAAGAGTAGGGTTTAACAAAAGTTTTCTTCGGTGAAATTAGTCCCTCGTTGAGAGGACAATTAATATATTTTTTACCTATAACCCCCGAATAGCCTCGAAAAGAAGCTATAAAAACACCATCTTTTTTAAGACATCTATGTATTTTTTCAAGCATTTTTTCTCTTTCTGATTTTGGGCAAATAGTTTCCAGAACAAAAGTGCAGATGATTATATCAAATTTAGTATTCGAGAAACTTTTTAATATTTTGCCTCCTTTTTTTACAAACAATAAATAATTTGATTTAAATTTGTTTATAGTACTTTCGAGCTCATATACGTATAAATTTACGTTTCTAATAGTGTCTGCTATAAATAAAATATTTCGTAAATTTCCAGCTCCAATTTCTAATATATTTTGTCCCGGCTCGATTATGTTTTCTTTTACTGAAGTTAATACACTAAAAGTTGGGGCAGCGAAATTAGAAGCAGAATTAGAATGTAATAAATTTTTGGCGCATTCTTTTAATTTACACCTATGACCCGAGTAATACATCTTTTTTAGAAATATGTAGATTGAGAATTATTGTCAAGATAATTTGATGAAATTATGCGCAAAGAAAATGAGTTATTGATAATGATTAGTTATCCCTTCCAAAGGGGAGGATAAGTTAATTGTAATCGGACCAGGGTTTGATTTTCAATTCAGTTAGCTTTCTGGCACGCAGGGCGGAGACGAAGGCTTCGGCCAGCTGCAGGTTGGTGATGACCGGGATGCCCAGGTCGATGGCCAGGCGACGCATCCGGTAATCGGAATCGAACTCCGCCGGTTTTCCGGCATGAGGAATGGAAATAAGAAAGTCTATTTTTTTATCCATCAGGAAGTCTTTCAGATTGGGCTGGTGGGGCTGGTGAATTTTATAAAGCATGATGCTTTCGATTCCGTGACGTCTGAGGAACTTAGAAGTGCCCTCGGTGGCGTAGATGGTGAGCCCGGTTTTCGCCAGTTCCCTGGCCGCGGCCAGAAACTTCTGCTTGTTTTCTTCACCGCCCAGGCTCAGCAGGATGGACTTTTCCGGGAGTCTGTAGCCGGCAGCCAGCATGGCTTTGAGCAGGGCTTCGTGGACATCGTCACCCAGGCAGGCCACTTCACCGGTTGAAGCCATCTCCACCCCCAGCCTCGGGTCAGCCCCCTTGAGCCGGGAAAAGGAAAACTGCGGAGCCTTCACTCCCACATAATTAAGTTCGAATACCGAGCGACTGTTGCTAACAGAAAGTCCCAGCATGGCTCTAACTGCCAGCTCGATAAACGGAATGCGTGAGACCTTGGAGACAAAGGGCAGCGAGCGTGAAGCCCGCAGGTTGCATTCTATGACTTTGAGTTCATTATCCCTGGCCAGGAGCTGCAAGTTGAAGGGGCCGGTTATCTTCAGGGCCCGGGCAATTTTTTCCCCGATGAGGCGGGCTCGTCTAATTGTTTCAAGGTAAAGTTTCTGCGGGGGCACGACCATGGTGGCATCGCCCGAATGGACGCCGGCGTTTTCTATATGTTCGATGATGGCTGAAGCCACCACCTTGCCGCGGCTGGCCACGGCTTCGAGCTCGATTTCCTTGGCCCCGACGATGAACTTGGAAATGACCACCGGATGTTCCGGTGAGACCAGCGAAGCCCTTTTCAGATATTGCTCCAGATAGTTTTCTTCAAACACCAGGCTCATGGCCGCGCCACTGAGCACGTAAGAAGGTCTGATGATCACCGGGTAGCCAACCTCGGCACAGAATTTCCGGGCTTCTTCCAGGCTGGTGACTTCTTTCCACGGCGGCTGGTCTATGCCGAGTTCATCAAGGAGCTTAGAAAATTTATGCCGGTCTTCAGCCCGGTCGATGCTTTCAGGTGAAGTACCCAGCACCCTGACTCCGGCCTGATGGAGTTTAAGCGCCAGGTTATTCGGTACCTGGCCTCCCATGGAAATTATGACTCCAGCCGGTTTTTCTTTCTCATAAATATCAAGCACCCTCTCCAGGCTGAGCTCATCAAAGTAAAGCCGGTCGCACATGTCGTAATCGGTGGAAACGGTTTCCGGGTTGTAATTGACCATTATGGTCTGGTAACCGAGACGGCGCAGAGTCAGCACGGTGTTTACCGCGCACCAGTCGAACTCCACCGAAGAGCCGATGCTGTAAGGGCCCGAGCCCAGGACCATAATTTTTTTCTTCGACGGCCGGAAACGGACATCATCTTCCGAACCGCAGTAAGTGAGATAGAGATAATTTGTCCTGGCCGGGTATTCTGCAGCCAGAGTGTCTATCTGTTTAACCGCTAGCTTTATTTTCTGTTTCTTCCTTTTTTCCCTGACTTCCTGCTCGCTGGCTCCGATGAAAATGGCTATCTGTTTATCGGAAAAACCCTTCCGCTTGGCTTCAAGAAAAAGCTCAGCCGGAAGCGAGCTCAAGGAGAGGCTCCTGAGCTGTTTTTCCATCTCCACCAGCCCCCTCATCCTGTGAAGGAACCAGGGGTCGATTTTCGTCAGGTGAGCTACTTTTTCCACCGACCAGCCCTTCTTGAAAGCCTCGGCTACGCCGAAAATTCTTTCGTCGGTCGGATGGGCCAGCTCTTTTTCCAGATTTTTAAAGGAATAGTTTTCGTTGCCCACAAAGCCGTACATGCCCACCTGGAGCATGCGCAGGGCTTTCTGCAGGGCCTCTTCAAAGCTCCGGCCGATGGCCATGACCTCGCCCACGGATTTCATCTCCGAGCCAATCTTCCGGGAGACGCGGGCAAATTTTTTGAGGTCCCAGCGCGGGATTTTCACCGTGACGTAATCCAGGGCAGGTTCAAAGCAGGCGGTGGTGGCTCGAGTTACCGTGTTCTTGAGGTCAGGCAGCGTGTAGCCGAGCATCAGCTTGGCGGCCATGAAGGCCAGTGGGTAACCGGTAGCCTTGGAAGCCAGGGCCGAGGAGCGCGACAGCCGGGCATTTATTTCGATGATGCGGTAATCGCCGTTTTTCGGGTTCAAGGCATACTGGATGTTACACTCGCCGATGATTTTCAACTGGCGTACGGCCCGGAAGGCAATCTCTCGCAAGCGGTGGTATTCAGTGTTGGTCAGAGTTTGCGATGGGGCCACCACGATGCTTTCCCCGGTGTGAATACCCATGGGATCGATATTTTCCATGTTGCAGATGGCCAGGCAGTTGTCGGCTTCATCGCGGATTATTTCGTATTCAATTTCCTTCCAGCCTTCCAGGTATTCTTCGACCAGCACCTGGCTGGATTCGGACAGGGCTATCCTCAATTTTTCTTCGAGTTCATCTTTTTTATAGCAGAGTGAACTTCCTTTGCCGCCGAGGGCAAAAGCCGCCCGCAGCATGACCGGAAAACCGATTTTCTCCGCCGCCCGTAGACCTTCCTCAATTGATGAAACCGCGATCCCGTGTGGTGTCTTCAACCCGGCTTCAGCCAGGGCCTGGTTAAAAAGACCGCGGTCTTCGGTGATTTCAACCGATTCGGGCGGCGTGCCCAGGACTTCAACCTTATGTTTCTCCAGCAGTCCCTGTTTCCACATGGCCAGTCCGCAGTTAAGGGCTGTCTGTCCGCCGAAGGAAATCATCATGGCTTCCGGCTTTTCTTTTTCGATGATTTTTTCCACGAAATAGGGTGTTACCGGCAGAAAATAAACCCGCTCGGCCAGGAATTCGGAAGTCTGGATGGTGGCGATGTTGGGATTGACCAGGACAACTTCCAGGCCTTCTTCTTTGAGGGCCTTGATGGCCTGGCTTCCGGAGTAATCGAATTCGCCGGCTTCGCCAATTTTAATGGCCCCGCTTCCGAGAAGAAGAACTTTCCTGAGCCTTTTCTTCATCCGAGCTGCTCCAGAAAGAGGTCAAAGATGAACTCAGTATCGGTCGGTCCCGGGCTGGCTTCGGGGTGGAACTGAACGCTGAAGACGGGCTTTTTCCTGTGGCGCATCCCTTCGTTAGTTCCGTCGTTGGCGTTGGTAAACCAGGCTGACCAATCCGGGGGCAGGGTACGGGTATCAACCGCGTAGCCGTGGTTCTGACTGGTGAGATAACAGCGCCTGTTACCTTCTTCCAGGCAGGGCTGGTTCTGGGAACGATGCCCGAATTTAAGCTTGTAGGTTCTGGCTCCGGCGGCCAGGGCCAGGATTTGATGCCCCAGGCAGATACCGAGTACCGGCAGGTTTTCCTTGAGCAGAGCCTGGACGGTGGTCACGGCCCGGCACTGTTGCGGGTCACCGGGTCCGTTGGAGATCACCAGGCCCTGCGGATTAAAGGCCAGGATTTTTTCGGGTGGAAAATTTTCAGGAACTCTGACCACTGAAGCTCCCCTGGCCACCAGGGCGCGAATTATTCCACGTTTAACTCCGCAATCAATCAGCACCAGCTTCTTATTGCCTTCCGGGTTGTAGATATGGATGTCGGGTGATGACACCTCAGCCACCAGGTTTCCGGCGTTGGGGTCGGGTAGCGTTCGGGCTTCCTTGATTAGCGGTTTTAGCCTCAGCGGTTTCTCTGAAACCACCAGGAGGCCCGGGATGACTCCATAATGGCGCAGCCTTTTGACCAGGGCCCGGGTGTCTATCCCATAAAGTCCTGGAATCCGGTTTTCTTCCAGCCAGCGTTCCACCGATTTTCTGGAAGTATGGTGGCAGGGGCGGGGAGTGAATTCGGAAACCACATAACCCTTGATCCAGGGCCGTTCCGATTCAAAGTCTTCAGGATTAACCCCGTAGTTACCGATCAGCGGATATGTCTGAACCAGTATCTGGCCGTGGTATGATGGGTCGGTGATGGACTCGACGTAACCCACCATCCCGGTATTAAAAACGACTTCCCCCCAGGTCCTGGCGCAGGCGCCGAATCCTCTGCCCTCAAAGACCGTTCCGTCCTTGAGGACCAGCCCAGCGTACTTCGTGCTCCATCCTCCAGAAATTTTTCTGACTTTAGCATAAATCCGGGGGACTGGCAAGACCGGTCGAAAAAATGAAGGACCATTTTGTTATGAAATAAGAAACTGCAGGCAGGCCGCAGTCTGGTGTAAAAAATTTTTATGGTGAGAAAGAATTTTTATATCAGGGCAGGAAGGGCAGCACAGCCCCGTAATCCTGTTTCCCCTTATACAGTTATAGTCTGTCGCCGGCTCATCACACCCGGGCTGGCACGAAAGTTGCTTTTTCTTGGGTAGAAACAGGGGGTGAGCAATGAAAAAAGTAATTGGCATCCTCCAGGGGAAAAGGGAAACCGGGAACGAGGGCTTCAATAAGCAGCCGGGGCAAGAATCGCCAGTGGCCGAAGCCCGGCTTGAGGTCAAGAGAAAAACTAACCTGGAAAAGCTCTCCCGCCCGGAGGTTTTCAGGGATTCCTTCGTCATACTCAGGAAGAATTTCAAGCTGATTGTTCTGGCCGTGGCCATTTCTGGCCTGATCCACCTGATGGCCGGAGCCCTGCTCATCGGAGTTCCCCTGATGAATCCGGGAACTCTTCCTCCTGTCCAGGTCTACAGCGCTTTCCTGGCTCCGATGCCATCTCCCACTCCGCCACCTGCTCCACCCAAGGGAAGCCCGAGAGGTTCCGGCAAGAAGGCGCCGGTCATGACCAGGCCCACCGCGGCCCCCGGCGTGCTGGTAGCCCCGGTTGATATTCCTGAAGAAATCCCCGAGGAAGGGATCGGTGGACAGGGCGATAGGTTCGGCGTTTCCTGGGGTGTGGATTATGGTGAAGATCAGCCCATTTGGGGAAAGGAACTGGAGAAATTGATAACCCCGGTCGGAGAGGAAGAAGAGAAACCCGTTATGGCGGTAGGTGAAATCAAACCGCCTCGCCTCATTCGTCGGGTTGAGCCTGTTTATCCCGAGATAGCCCGCCTGGCCAGGAAAGAAGGAGTGGTTATCCTCGAAGCCACGACCGACGTCTACGGGCGGGTGGTGAACGTTCGCGTCCTTCGCTCGGAACCGTTCCTGGATGAAGCGGCCATCGAAGCCGTCAGGCAGTGGATCTACGAGCCGATGATTATCAACGGCCGTCCGCGCTCGGTGACCTTCACCGTGACCGTCATCTTCCGGCTGCAGAAGTAGAAGCGCTGACCGTTCGTAAGGATTTTCATAATCCGTAGTCAGAAAAGTTAATCAGACAAGTCTATATAACCAGAAAATTATAAATTTTAATTCGCATTCCTTATCATCTGCTTGCCCTTTTAGTATCTTTCTGAATCCGATGATAACCGCATTTTCTTTTTAAACATCGAATTGACCACGCTGAGACATGATATGAAAGAAGGGGTGGAGACTTTTTTATCAGCCAGCTGAATCCAGGCTAACCGGGATATTATCAAGTCTTTATACTGGTTACATCGATCTGGCCCCCCGCTTTTAACAGAAAATATTAAAAGACGTCATTTTTTACTTGTGATAAATTTATACCTTTGACAGCCATATAAAAGGAAATAAAAAAATGAAAAACAAGAATTTTTTAGTCAGCATAGCCGCCATTTTGGTCCTGGGCTGGTCCCTGAACCTGATTGGCCAGGAAAAAAAACTTGATCCCTGGCTATCCCCGGAGAGAATTTTCCTCAACCGGGAATTTGTCCAGGAAAGTTTCGGGCCGGCCAGGTGGTTGCCAGACGGGCGGACCTACACCACCGTTGAGAAGTCTGCGGAGATCGAGGGCGGCACGGATATAGTGGCCAATGATGTGGAAACGGGAAGAAGGCAGGTCCTGATTTCTGCTTCGGTTCTTATTGACCAGAAGAATTCCAAACCCCTGAGGATCGAAGGATATGACTGGTCAAAAGATGGCCGGCACCTTCTGATTTTCACCAACAGTCAGCGGGTCTGGCGGTTGAATACCCGGGGCGACTACTGGGTCTTTGACCTGGCGACCAAGCAGCTAAAGAAGCTGGCTGAAAAATTTGAACCCTCAAGCCTGATGTTTGCCAAGTTTTCGCCTTCTGCCAGGCAGGTAGCCTACGTTTACCGAAATAATATTTATGTTGAAGATATTGACAGTGGCCAGATTCGCAAGCTTACCTCGGACGGTTCCGAGACCATCATCAATGGGACTTCTGATTGGGTCTACGAAGAGGAATTCAGCCTCCGGGACGGCTTTCGCTGGAGTCCCGACGGCCGGCACATAGCCTTCTGGAGATTCGACACCAGTTCCATCCAGGACTATTACCTCATTAATAATACTGATTCACTGTATCCGAAAATTATTCCCATCAAGTATCCCAAGGTCGGCACCATGAATTCAGAATGTAAAATAGGCGTGGTCGATGTGGCCACTGGAAAGACCGACTGGATAACCATGGCCGGCGATTCACGAAAAGATTATTATCTTCCGGTCATGGATTGGACCCAGGATTCAAAGGGAATAATTTTCCAGCATATAAATCGCCTTCAGAACACCAACCAGGTGATGATTTTTGACCTGGCCAGCAGGGAATTGAGAACCATATTCACCGACCGGGATCAAGCCTGGGTGGAGGTGATGGACGATTTTATCTGGCTCAACAAAGGAAAGAACCTGCTCTGGCTTTCCGAACAGGACGGCTGGAAACACGTCTACGAGATTTTCCTCGACGGCCGGCCGTCAAGGCAGATTACCCGCGGCCAGTTTGATGTCATCAGCCTCGGTGGCCTTGATGAAAAAAGAGGCTGGTTGTACTTCATGGCCTCTCCGGATAATGCCACCCAGAGGTATCTCTACCGGGTGAGGTTGAATCAGAGTTCGAAGCCGGAGAGAGTTACTCCACTTACCCTGCCAGGCTCTCACTCCTATCAGATGTCTCCGGACGGCAGTTTCGCTATCCATACTTATTCCACGTTTGATTCTCCGCCGGTCATTGACCTGGTTAACCTTCCCCGGCATCGGGTTCTTCGTACCCTGGTAACCAACGAATCCCTGAGGGCCAAAGTGAATGCCCTGAAAAAGCAGCCGGCAGAATTTTTTAAGGTTGATATCGGCCAGGCCATACTTGACGGTTGGTGCCTTAAGCCGCCCGACTTTGATGAAAACAAGAAATATCCCGTCATTGTATATGTTTATGGTGAACCGGCAGCCCAGACTGTCCTGGACCGGTGGGGTGGCAACAGCTATTTGTGGCATCTGTTGCTGGCCCAGAAGGGTTATGTGGTGTTAAGCATCGATAACCGCGGGACACCAGCGCCAAAGGGTCGGGAATGGCGCAAATGCGTTTATCGTCAGGTTGGGATCCTGGCTCCGGCTGACCAGGCTGCCGCTCTGAAGGCCCTGATAAAACAATGGCCCTGGCTGGATGCCAGCCGGATCGGGGTCTGGGGCTGGAGCGGCGGCGGCCAGATGACCCTCAACGCCATGTTCAAGTACCCTGACCTCTACCGGACCGGAATTGCCGTGGCCTTTGTCAGCGACCAGTTACTCTATGACACCATCTACCAGGAACGATACATGGGCTTGCCGCAGGATAACCCCGAAGGCTACAGGGAAGGGTCGCCCATTCACTTTGCCGGCAATCTCAAGGGCAACCTGCTCATCATCCACGGCACGGGCGATGACAACGTCCACTACCAGAGCTTTGAACGGCTGGTCAACGAGCTTGTTGCCCAGAACAAATTATTTTCCATGATGGCCTATCCCAACCGTTCTCACGGCATCTCGGAGGGTAAGAACACCACCATCCATCTCTACCGAACGATGCTCAATTTTTTCCTGAAAAACTTGCCGGTTAATTAGGGAGAAATGGTGGCCGTCTGCCGGCAGGATGCAGAATGAAAGATGATTTAATTGAGCCGGTTTTAAAGTATGAGATCCAATTTCAAAGCCTTTCGTCGGCAGGTTAAAGAGCCGGCCAATTAGAAATGGAGGGAGCGTAAGAATGAAAAAATTGACACGGTTGCTTGTAATAGGATTGCTTGGGATTGCGATTGCCGTTACTTTCGGCTGCAGTTCTGCACCGGTACAATCCTCGAATTCTTCAGGTATAGATCCCACCACGGTCCTCTGGTACAACCATCCGGCTGACAAATGGGAAAACGCCCTGCCTGTGGGCAATGGCCGGCTGGGGGCGATGGTCTTCGGAAAGGTTGATGAAGAGCGCATTCAATTCAACGAGGAAACTTACTGGAGCGGCGGGCCCTATTCCCAGACTGTTCAGGGCGGATATCGGGTACTGCCCGAGATCCAGTCCTTGATATTCAATGGCGAGTACATCAAAGCTCATAAGCTCTTCGGCCGCTATTTGATGGGCTACCCGGTTGAACAGCAGAAATACCAGTCTATGGGAGATTTGATCCTGAAACTGGGGCACGGCCCCGAAGTTAAAGATTACAGGCTGGAACTCGACCTGAAAACGGCCATTGCCAGGGTAAGTTACGAGGCTAATGGCATTAGATTCGAACGGGAAGTCTTCTCCAGCCCGGTTGACCAGGTTATCGTGGTCAGGCTGACCGCCGACCGGCCGGGCAGCATCTCCCTGGTGGCCAATTTACGTGGTTTCCGCAACCAGGCCCATTCCAATTATGCCACCGATTACTTCAGGATGGACGGTTATGGCCAGAACGGCTTAATCCTGCGCGGCAAATCGGCCGATTACCTAGGTGTAGAAGGACAGCTCCGCTATGAAGCCCAGCTCAGGGCCGAGGCCCAGGGCGGTTCGATGTCTGTGGATGACACCGACCTAGTTATAAAAAATGCCAATTCCGTAACTCTATATCTGGCTACGGCCACAAATTTCGTGAACTATAAAGATGTCAGCGGAGACCCGCACCTGAGGGTTGAAGAGACGCTCGGTAGAATTGCCGGCAAACCAATAGAGCAAATTAAAGAAGACCATGTCAAAGAACACCAGCGATTGTTCGGCCGGGTTTCAATCGACCTGGGCTCGACGGCTGCGTCTTTCCTGCCCACGGATGAAAGGCTCAAGAAATTTGATGGGAAAAATGACCCCAACCTGGCCGCCCTCGTTTTCCAGTTCGGACGTTACCTGCTGATTTCCTCGTCGCGGCCCGGCACCCAGCCGGCCAACCTTCAGGGCATCTGGAACCAGTACCAGAATCCTTCCTGGGATTCGAAATATACCACCAACATAAATACCGAGATGAATTACTGGCCAGCCGAGGTGGCCAACCTGTCCGATTGCGCCGCGCCTCTGTTCAAAATGATTAAAGAGCTCACTGACCAGGGAAGCGAGGTGGCCAGGGAGCATTACGGAGCGAAGGGCTGGGTTTTCCACCAGAATACCGACCTGTGGCGGGTGGCCGCTCCCATGGACGGGCCGCAGTGGGGAACCTTTACCACCGGCGGCGCCTGGCTCTGCACCCATCTCTGGGAACATTATCTTTACACTGGCGACCTGGATTTCCTGAAAGAATATTACCCGGTGATGAAAGGCAGCGTCGAGTTTTTCCTCGATTTCTTGAAAGAACACCCGAAATATGGCTGGCTGGTGACCAATCCTTCCACTTCACCGGAAAATTTCCCCGACCGCCCGGGCAATGGGCCTTTTTTTGACGAGGTTACCGGGTGGATGAGCCCGGGGACTACCATCTGTGCTGGTTCGACCATTGACATGCAGATCCTGAACGACCTGTTCGATTATGTGGCCGAGGCTTCCAGAATTCTGGGGGTAGATGAAGAATTCAGGAATAAAGTGCTTGAGACCAGACAAAAACTGGCGCCCATGCAAGTTAACAAGAAAGGAGAGCTTCAGGAGTGGCTCGAGGACTGGGGACAGAAAGAAAAGAGCCATCGCCATATTTCACATCTTTATGGCCTGTTTCCCGGAAACCAAATTTCGCTGCGAAAAACGCCGGAGCTGGCTGGGGCGGCCAGGGCCGTCCTGGAACAGAGAGGGCTTGTGGGAAATGGCTGGTCTTCGGCCTGGAAAATGGCCTGCTGGGCCAGGCTGCTCGAACCAGAGAAAGCGATGGAAAATCTGGTCTATGCCCTTCATAATTACACCTTCAATAACCTGTTTTCTATCTGTTCCAAGGCTCTTCAGGTGGACGGTTCTTTCGGAATGACCGCAGCCGTGGCCGAGATGCTGGTGCAATCGCACGAGGGAGAAATTTTTATCCTGCCCTCTATTCACGGTTCGTGGAAGAAGGGAAATATCAAAGGAATCAAAGCCCGGGGAGGTTTTGAACTGAACTTGAGCTGGGATGAAAATAAAGTTATAGAAATCGAGGTCATTTCCACCCTGGGGAGAACCTGCAGTATTCGCACCCCTTTTCCGGCCGAAGTTAAGCAGGTTTCATCTGGATTATCCCTGACCGGCCAAGAAAAGACTCTTTTTTCCTTTGAGACCGAGCCCGGTAAGAGCTATAAAATGACTTTCATTCCGATAGCCAGGTGATTAATTGGAAAGAAATTTATGTAACGGACAAGCAAACATACCGGGGATTTTTTTCCGTTGATTGAGCTGCGAATTTTGCGATCAGAAAGAGTTGAGATTCATGTGATTTCTAGCCGCATCGCTTGGGATCGGCCTAAAAGCTAAAAAGTTGTGGTGGTGCAGAAAGAAGACGGGTTAAAATTGTCAGTGATCAGTGTTAGTTTCGTTATGATTCTGAGAGGTAAGATATGCTCCTTTTAAGCCGGGATAATTTGAAAAATCTTTTGAGCATGAGGGAAGCCATCGACCTGGTGGAGAAGGGTTTTCTCTGGCTTCACCAGAAAAAAGTCCTGATGCCACCAAGGTCAGTTATTCCAACGCCTTTTCATGGCGGGTCGCTGCTGATGATGCCGGTTCTGATCGAAGACAGGAAGAAGTTCCTGGTTACTAAGGTAATAACCGTTTACCCTTATAACCAGCAGCTATTTGGCTATCCGGCTTTGCAAGGAATTAACCTTATTTTTGAGGCGGAAAATGGAACCCCGGTGGCCATCCTGGATGCCCATTTCCTGACCGCCCAGCGCACGGGGGCGGCCGGGGGCGTGGCCCTGAGATACCTGGCCAGAAAAGAGGCCGACACTGTTGCCCTTTTTGGAGCCGGTCCCCAGGCCCGGACCCAGCTGGAAGCCGCCTGCACCGTGCTTCCAGTAAAAAAATGTTACCTGGTCAGCTTCGGTGATCCACGCGAGAAGGCTTTTGCCCTGGAAATGGGCACCAGGTTGGGGATTGAGGTCCTGGTTACCGGGGACGCCGAAAGCGCCGTTTCCCGGGCCGATGTGGTAATTACCGCCACCAATTCCAGGGAACCGGTTTTTAAGGGAGAGTGGCTGAGACCAGGAACACACGTTACGGCCATCGGTTCGTTTCAACCTGAAGTCCGGGAACTTGACAGCGAGACCATCAGGAAGAGCCGGGTTTTTGTGGACAACCTGGAGGCAGCCCGGGAAGAAGCCGGGGATATTATCATTCCTGTCAAGGAAGGCGTGATAACCTGGGATAAGGTAGAAGCGGAACTGGGAGAGGTGATTGCCGGAGAAAAGCCGGGCCGGCAGAATGCGGATGAAATAACTGTTTTCAAGTCGGTGGGGCTGGCCATCCAGGATGCGGTGGTGGCGGTGGGCGCATATCTCAAAGCCGAAGAAAATAGGGTGGGCAGAAATTTTCTGCTGGGCGGGGAACAATGAAGGACATCAGCATTTTCAACCAGGTTATAGGTCCGGTGATGAGGGGACCGTCGAGTTCTCACACGGCAGGCGCCTATTTTATCGGGAAAATTGCCAGGTCCTTGCTCGGTGATAAGGGGAAACGGGTGGAAATAGCTTTTGACCCGGGTGGTTCTTATGCCAGGACCTACCGGGAACAGGCCGCTGACCTGTCATTTGCCTGCGGAATTATGGGCATAGAGCTTGGCGATGAACGCTTTTTTCGGGCCCTGGAGCTGGCCCGGGAGGCTGGCCTGGAGATTGAGTTCAGGGTGAGAACGCTGGATCATCCTGCCCATCCGAACACCACAGATATTGAACTGACTTCAGAAAAGGGTGACAGGCTCAGGTTGAGAGCAGCCTCGGTGGGTGGCGGGTCAGTTGAGATTACCAGAATAGAAGACTGGGAGGTTCTTTTTACCGGAACTTTTCATGAACTGGCCATAGAGGCCGGCGCGGAAGTCGCTACAAGAATAGAAAACAGGCTGAATACGATGGCCGGGCTGCTCGATAAGCCCGGTATTCAGAAAAAAAACAACCGTGTTCTGCTCTCGGTCAGAAGCAGGCTGGCCTTTTCCCCAGAATTACTGAGTGAAATCGGGCGGATGCCTGGAGTGAAAAGGCTATGGAAGATTGAGCCCATCTGCCCGGTTGTTAAGAAAGAACCAATTTTTAGAAGTGCCTCCGACATGGTCAGGCTGGCCAGAGAGCGGGGGTTAAGCCTCGGTGAATTAGCCCTTGAATATGAATCGGAAGTCCTTGGGCTTTCCAGAGAAGAAGTGATGCGGGAAGCCAGGAGGCGTTTTGAAATAATGCAAAGAGCAGTCCATCTCGGGCTGGAGCTTGAGGGCGAAAGAATCCAGTTATTGAAGGCTTCAGCCGGGAAAATATTCCGGCTGGAAAAAGAAGGAAAGCTGCCTGGAGGCGGGCTTTACCTGAGGGCTGCGGCCAGGGCCATGGCCGTGATGCACATCAACGGGAAAAGGGGAGTGGTGTGCGCGGCTCCGACCGGAGGTTCGGCCGGGACCCTGCCCGGAGTTCTGGTAACCCTTCTTGAGGATGAAGGGATGAGCCTGGAGAAAGTATTGCTGGCACTTCTGGCTGCCGGAGCCGTTGGAGTTATAGTCGATAGCCGGGCCACTTTTGCGGCCGAAGCGGCTGGCTGCCAGGTTGAAATAGGGGCGGCCGGAGCCATGGCCGCGGCCGCGGTTGTTGATGCCTATGGTGGAAATGCCGAGCAGGCGACTGATGCCTCGGCCATTGCCTTTCAGAATATAATGGGCTCGGTTTGCGACCTGGTTCAGGGTAAGGTTGAGATTCCCTGCCATACCAGGAACGCCCTGGGCGCAGCCAATGCTTTTCTCTGTGCCGGCCTGATTATGGGCGGGTACGAGAACCCCATCAACCTGGATGAGACCATAGATGCCGTCTATGCCACTGGAAAAATGCTGCCGCCAGAGCTCAGGTGCACGGCCCTGGGCGGGCTGGCGGTCTGCCCCTCGGCCCTGAAACTCGGGGACTGAAGGCTTTGGAACCTTCTAAATATGATGGAAGTACCTATTTGGGGTTTTAGTGCCTGATTGTAAATAAATCCCCCTTCTTTTATAATTGTCAAAAATTGGTTCTGGGAAGGATGCCATGAAGGTCAGTAAGTTCAAGCAATATCTGCTGTCGGGTGTCTCTTATGCCATTCCTTTCGTGGCTTCGGGTGGTATTCTCATCGCCATTTCCATTGCTTTTGCTCCGATGACTTCACAGGGGCCGGACTTCAGCCGGGCTCCGTTCTTAAAGTTGATCAATGACATCGGAACAGTGGCTTTCTCGCTGCTGATCCCGGTCCTTTCCGGATACATAGCTTTTGGTATTGCTGACCGCCCCGGGCTGGTCCCAGGATTTGTTGGTGGCTACATCGCCAACCAGGTGGGAGCCGGCTTCCTGGGCGGGCTCATTTCCGGGCTGCTGGCAGGATTCCTGGTTTTTTACCTGAAGAAAATCAAGGTGCCGGTTTATATCAAGCCGGTCATGCCCATACTCATCTACCCCGTCGTATCCTCCCTGATAATTGGCTTCGTCATGTACAGGATAATCGGGGCCCCCATTCACGACCTGATGCTGAGCATCACCAAATGGCTGGAAGTTATGGGCACCGGCAATAAGGTCATCCTGGCCATAATTCTCGGCTCGATGATTGCCTTTGACATGGGCGGCCCGGTCAACAAGGTGGCTTTCTTTTTCGGGGCGGCCATGATCCAGCAGGGTAATTATTACATCATGGGAGCCTGCGCCGCGGCCATCTGCATTCCGCCCCTGGGGCTGGGGCTGGCCACTCTCATTAACAGGAAACTCTGGACGGAGCAGGAGAGGGAAGCCGGCCTGGCAGCGCTGGGTATGGGGGCGATAGGCATCACAGAAGGGGCTATACCCTTTGCCGCGGCCGACCCGCTCAGGGTTATTCCGGTAATCATGACCGGCTCGAGCGTTGGCTCGGTGATAGCCATGCTGGGAAAAGTTGGCGACCATGCCCCGCACGGCGGTCCGATCGTGCTGCCCGTGGTGGACAACCGCTTTATGTATGTGCTGGCCATCCTGGTTGGCACCTTTGTGGTTGCGGGCATTATGACCTTCCTGCGGGCCCGGAGCAAGAAAAAGGCCGAGACCGCTCCGGCCTGACGGCCTTAGGAAAAGTTAACTTTCGTATTTTCAACCTGCCGGGAAGTGATAAAATATGTGCTGACGCGATTAGAATAGAATGATAATCGCCCCGAAACGGAGGTTAAGATGAAGCTGGTAGCAGTAACGGCCTGTCCCACCGGGATTGCCCATACTTACATGGCGGCCGAGCAGCTCGAGCGCGTGGCCAAAAAGATGGGATTTTCCATAAAGGTGGAAACCCAGGGAGCCATGGGCATAGAAAACGAGCTGGAACAGGACGAGATAAACGAAGCAGCCGCGGTCATTTTTGCCGTGGGCATAACGGTGCAGAAACCGGAGAGGTTTGAAGGCAAGAAAATATTCGAGTTTTCGGTCCAGGAAGCCATCAAGAATGCCGAGGCCATACTAAATAAGGTGAAGGAAGAAATTGGCGGCTGAATTCAGGTTTGAATTTCCCCTGCCCCTGGGGCTTCACGCCCGGCCGGCCAGCTTTATTCAGGAAAAGTGCCAGGATTATAAGGGCGAAATAATCTGGGAAAACCAGAGGACTCAAAAGAAGGCCGACGCCAAGAGTGCCATCTCACTGCTGACCACGGATACCCAGAAGGGGGATGTCTGCCGGGTGCTGGTGAGCGGAACAGATGAGAAAAAATTTGCCACCGAGCTGGAATCTTTTTTATTGAAGGAACTTCCGCTAAAAGAAGAGCAGGCCCTTAAAGTTGAACCGGCGGCGGCAGCCATCATCCCGGGGGTACTCCAAGGCCGCCAGGAAATGTTTTTGGTCGGCCAGCCGGCCTCTCCGGGAGTTGCCTGGGGCAAGGCGGTGGTGTTGAAAAAGCAGCCGGGCCTGTCTGAACTCGAAGAATTAATAGGCAAGAAGACAGATAGCCCCGAGAAAGAGATTGAAGTTTTCCGGCAAGCCCTGGGTTCACTGCGCGAAGAAATACAAAAAGAATTAGCCGAAAAAAGCGGAGTGGAGAAAAGTATTCTAAAAGCCCACCAGTCTCTGGCTTCAGACCCTGGGCTTTTAAGGCGAGTGGAAGAGTTAATCGAAAGGGAAAAATTAACTGCGGCCGCGGCTCTGGTCAGAGCAGTATCGGAATTCAGCGAAGAGCTCTTGCGGAGTAAGACACAATATATCAGAGAAAGGGTGGCCGACCTGAGTGATGTTGCCCTGCGACTTCTGGAAAAGCTGGGTTGCACGCTGGATACCGAGAAGTGGCGCGAGTTGACGGAGCCGTCTGTTCTCGTGGCTGAAGACCTGCTGCCGTCGGAATTTCTCAGCTTTCAACCAGGCCAGATTCTCGGACTTGTTCTGGAGAAAGCCGGCCAGACATCTCACACCCTGATCATGGCCAGGGGACGGGGGCTTCCTGCGATTACCGGGGTAGCCGAGGCCTGCAGGCTGCTCAGTAGCGGAGAAGAGGTGGTGGTTGATGGAAACAGGGGGATAGTGATCGTGTCCCCCGGCGAGGAAGTAAGAAAGTATTATCAAAGGGAGAGGGAAGCAGAAGTAACGCTCAAAAAAATCCGGAGGGAGAAGGCTGCTCTGCCTGGAGTTACCGCCGACGGAAAGAGAATTGAAGTAGCGGCCAATATCGGCCATCCGGAAGAATTACAGAAGGCCTGGGAAGATGGAGCTGAAGCGGTCGGGATATTCCGGACGGAGCTTCTGCTTTATGGGAAACCGGCCTTGCCATCGGAGGAAGAGCAATTCCTCCTCTATAAGCGGGTGGCCGAAGTGGCCGGGGGCAGACCGGTCATCATCCGGACTTTTGATATTGGCGGGGATAAGCCCATTCCCTGTGTTAAGTTACCCCAGGAACCCAATCCGTTTCTTGGATACCGCGGGATAAGGATTTACCGCGAATATTACGAATTGTTCCGGAGCCAGGTGCGGGCCATTCTGCGGGCTGCCGGGTACGGGAAGCTACGACTGATGTTCCCGATGGTGGCCCTGGTGGAAGAAGTCCGCTGGTTAAAAGAACAGGTGAAAATATTCGAGCAGGAGTTAGAGCGGGAAGGAGTGTCCTTAAGCCACGAGGTTGAAACCGGGATCATGCTGGAGATTCCTTCCGTAGCTGTGCTGGCCGATAAATTTGCGCCGGAGGTGGATTTCTTCAGCGTCGGTTCCAACGACCTGGTGCAGTACTTTTTTGCGGCAGACCGGGGCAACCCGCTGGTCAAGTATTTCAACCAGCCACTCAGCCCGGCACTCCTGCGTTTGCTTAAGCTGGCCATCGATAAGGCCCATGAAAACGGGAAATGGGTCGGGCTGTGCGGCGAGCTGGCCGGAGATTCCAGGCTGACTCCGGTTTTTGTCGGCCTGGGCTTTGACGAGCTGAGCATGAGCTCCGGGTTCATTCCGGAGGTCAAGGCAGTTTTGAATCGCCTGAGGGTGGAGGAATGCCAAAAACTGATAGAAAAGGCACTTGAGTCTTCGACTTCTGAAGAGAACGAAAAATTGCTGGAAGATTACTACCAGCGGCAATTTTCCCCGGAACTGATCACCCCGGACCTGGTAACCCTGGAAGCTGATTGCCGCTCCAAGGTTGAAGTCATGCAGGAACTGGCCATTGCCTTCGAGCGAGCGGGCCGGGTGGAAAGCCGGGCCGTTTTTGAACAGGCTCTCTGGAAGCGCGAGCAGGACGTGGCCACCGAGATTGGCTTCGGCCTGGCCATTCCGCACTGCCAGTCCGGGACGGTCAGGACTCCGAGCATCGGCCTGATGCGGCTCAGAAAGCCAGTTGACTGGCAGTCCAAGGAAGGCCAGCCGGTGGACCTGATAATTTGCCTGGCCATTCCTTCTGGAGAAAAGGTCCGCCCGAAGCTTCAGCTACTGCCGAAGCTCTCCCGTAAGCTCATCCACGAGGAATTCCGCGACTCCCTCCGCCAGGCCACCAACGTCGAGGCCATCGTGGCCTTGATTAAGTCAGCCACCCATTAGTCTTTCATTGAAGATTTCGAGGGGCAAAGAACTTACAAATCGACCAGGTGATATCGTAGAAATTTCTCAATGCCTCGAACCGTCTCTTGCTTGACTTGTGCCGGGCTTTGAGCCACCCAGATTATGAAATTATAAAGATCCTGTTGTTCCACCTTCAGCCATTTTTTATTCTTGTATAGGAAATACAAGAGAGTCGTTAAAGCAATTCTTTTGTTTCCGTTCTGAAAAGGGTGATTCTTGACCATTAAATAAAAGAGTATGCTGGCCTTGGCAATTAATCCTGAATAAAGGACCTTTTTCGAAAAGGTCTGAAAGGGAACGGCCAGGCAGCTCTCCAGGACATTTGGAAAGCGCGTGGAAAAGTCTGGTATTGGCTCATCGAAGGCCAGCATTTCTCTGGCCAATCTGAAAGCAATATATTCGACTTCAGCCAGACTGATAGGCTTGATCATTCTTTTGCCAGAAGCCGCAGCACTTCAGAATATTCAGCAACAGTAGTGGCTACGGCATTTTCAATCTCTTGTTTAGACTCTTGAGATAATTCTTTTCCGAGGATATATGAAGCTTCCTTCATATTTATGGCATAGTTCCGGCCGATCCTGACGGCCTTGATTTCTCCAGCCTTCACCTTTTTAAAGACGGCGACTCTGCTCATTCCAAGCAGGCGGGCTAACTGGGGAACGGTCATATATTCATTATTTTCGACCATGGGCACTCCTGGCTTTTAATTAATTTGTGTTAAATATCATTTGTAAGTTAACCAAAGTTAACAGGTATCTATAAATTAACACAAGTTGCTTGACATGTCAACATCAACAGCCTAAATACCCTTAAAACAATAGATTCGTAGATAGCAGTCTTAATAAAAAGCCCGAACTTGCCAGTTACTTCTTCTCGGGCTTTTTCTCCGGGCCTTCCGCAAGCCGCTTGTATTCGAAGACGCCGCCCGGCTGGGAAATTTCCATGGAAGTCACCTCGCCTTTCTGGTCGACGATAAACCTGATTCGAACGATGGAAATCCCTTTCAATGTAAATTCATCTCCGGGGACAGGAACCAGCTCGTAGACCGGCTGCCCGGGGATGGTCAGGGCCAGGGTGTTGGCCTTGAGGTCAACCGAGAACACCTGATCCAGCAGGGTGTACTTGCCCACGAACTTCTTAAGAAAGGCCGCGTCGTAAAATTTTTCGTCAGGTTTCTTACTGAAAACGATCGGGTCGGCCGTCGGCTCAAAAGCTCCCGACACCGAAGCCACCAGGCCGTTAACGTCGGTTTCAAAGGTTAGCTTCATGTCTTCGAAAGTCGGGTCTTCGCCGCGCAGGCCGTTGAAGGTTTCATAATGCCAGTGTTCGAGCGGGGTGGCGATGCCGTTATAGGTGAAGGATAGCTTTTTATCCTTAAGGATCACCTTTAGCTCACCATATCCCGGGTGGAAATAAGTTCCGGCATACTCCTCCAGGGTGTGGGCAGGTTTTGTGCCCTTGACCCTTCGGGTCTGGGCTTTCTGCTCGGCCTGTTTTCCCACTTCCTCTGACTTGGCCTGGTTACGGGCGGCCTCGCCGATCCAGTCCACGGGTTCCAGTCCGAGGAGCTTATCGGTGAGGGTTCGAACCAGTAGCTCGGGCAGGGGAGTTCCGTTCCTGTTGGTCAGGACCACGAAACCAAAACCGTCTTTGGGCAGCATGCTCACCAGCGCCGAAAAGCCATCTATGTTACCGCCATGATGGATTCGCTGGTGGCCGCGGTAATGGTCGACAAACCAGCCCAGGGCATAGCTGGAAGTGCTCAGGTGGGTGGTGGTCGGTGTTTGAGCAATGGGGGTGTAGGGAAGATGCAGGTCTTCCATGGTGGCCCGGTTGAGGAGCTGGGTTTCGCCGAATTTCCCGTCGTTAAGGTGAACCATCACCCAGTTGCTCATCTCGCGCACGCTGGAGTTGATGGAGCCGGCCGGGCCCATGTTGGTTATTATGCGGAATGGGATCTTGACGATTTTTTCATCGCGATAGGCGTAGGGCTGGGCAAAATCCTGGTCCTGCTGGGAATCCAGCACTGAAAAATTTGACCTCTTCATCTGCAGCGGCGTGAACACCAGCTCTTTTATTGCTTCTTCCCAGGTCTTGCCGGTCAGGACTTCGAGCAGGTAGCCGGCGGTCAGGAACATCAGGTTGTTGTACTGGAATTTTTCGCGCAGGTCGGCCGTGAACTGAACGTGGGCCAGTCGCCTGACCAGTTCTTCCCGGCTGGCCTGATAATTGTTGTACCAGAGGAGGTCGTGCCGGGGCAGCCCGGAACGATGGGTGACCAGGTCGCGCGGGGTGATTCTTTCGGTTATCAGCGGGTCCGACAGCTTAAACCAGGGAATGTAAGTCCGCACCGGCTTGTCCCAGCTCATCTTGCCTTCATCAGATAGCCTGGCCAGGGCAAAGGTAGTAAAGGCCTTGCTGGCCGAGCCAATGGCCAGAAGGGTATCCGGGGTCATCGGCAGCTTGTTCTCGACATCGCGCAGTCCATAGCCCTTGAGCAGGATAACTTCCTTATCTTTAATTACCGCCAGGGCCAGGCCGGGAACTTTCAGATCGGTGAGAGCCTTGTTGATGACTTCATCTATTCCTTCCAGGGCTTTCCTGGCCTTGGCCACAGGGTTTTCTCCCTTGTTCAGGGTGAAGGGGAAATTCTGGCCAGACTGGCTGAAGGTGCCGGTCATTTTCTGCCCGCTTTCGTCCAGTTTCCCCTTGAAAACCGGGTTACCAGGCACGCCGGCAATGGCAAAGCTGATTTCGCCGGCTTCGGCCTTGATATTCTCCAGCGGCAGGTCCTTGGCTTTCTGGACGGGTATAGAAATGACTCCCTCCAGTTTCTTGTCCGCGGTCAGCTTGAAATCAACCAGGACTTCGAGCTTCATCCCGGGAAGCTCAATGGCCCCTTCCCAGTGTCCGGCAACTTTCTGGCTGAGATCCTCTGTCTGGGCCTGTAATGAATGGTCCTGAGGTGCAACCAGGAGCAACAGAAAGATTAAAATTCCAAAAATAAAGTATGATTTTCTCACTTTTTCCTCCTGTATCTTATTGGTTATTCTTTGATAGCATATTGCTTTCTGTCCCTGCTATCAATGCAATAATTTCTGAAAAGCACTGGCTGTCCGATGACAGGACCACTTAATAAGCCAGTTTCTCTCTTAAAAAATGGCCCGGGAAGCCAGGCAGACTTAAGAACCTGCCTCTTTATGTTTACGGATATGTTGACCCAAAAGTTCAGAAATTCATATTTGGCCATATAAGATTCACAAATCTTATAGTTGTAATCACATCGCGGGGAACTTTTTGCTCCGCCATTTCGTCTTTTTAAGTGTAAACGCAACGATTTTCTGTGATAATGGAATCTGTCAGGAGGCGAAATGGCAACAAATATGACAACTAAAAAAACTACCGGACTATCGAGAACCAGCCACATTCTTGGTCTCTCGATATTGCTAATGATGACCTTAGTTTTTAGTGCCGGTTGCCAGGATGTTATCGAGGCAACCTATAAATATGAGGAACCGTTCAGCCAGACCATCGCCGTCAAAGAACCGGGCTCATTTTCCCTGTCCAACATCAACGGGTCGATTACCGTGACCAGCGCCCCGGCCATGGAAGTGGTTATCAAGGCCACCAAGCATGCCCGCTGGAGGAAAGAAGACCTCAATAAAATTAGAATAGACATAGTCAGCGGGGAAAAGTCAGTCATCGTCGATACCATCCATGAAAAGCGAAACCTCCAGGTTAAGGTCGACTATGAAATCACCCTGCCGGAAAATATGGCCCTGGAACTGGTTAAGACCGTAAACGGCCGGGTTAGCCTGAGCGGGAAATTTGAGCGGGCCCAGCTCCGGACCACCAACGGAAGTATCACGGCCCGCGGTGATGTCGGCTGGCTGGAAGCTGCCACCACCAACGGCAGCCTGGACATAACCCAGGTCAGGGGAAAAGCCAGCCTGAAGACCACCAACGGCAGCATCAAGCTGGAGCTGGATGAAATCACCGCCGACCTGGAAGCCCGGACCACCAACGGCAGCATCACCATCCGGCTGAAAAATCAGCCCAATGGCTATTTCAGCGCCCGGACCACCAACGGCAGCGTCAGGGTTGATTTCCCGGTTACGGTTGAGGGCAGCCTTTCCAGAAGAAGGGTTGAGGGCCGAATGGGCAACGGCCAGGGTCCGAGGATTGAGCTTCTTACCACCAACGGCTCCATCAGCCTCAACAGGCTGTGATGACGAGACCCGTTTGCCCGAGGACTGGCCCGGGTAGCCTGATTTAATCGGTGTAATTCGATTCTCCTTTAGCCTTGGGCCTTTTTAGGGATTTTGGGTTCGCCACCGTCTTGGATGATTGGACGAGAATAAAATTTTATTTGATTACAACCGAATGCTGGCCATCAGGTGGCTCCTGCCCGGCTAAAGAATAAGGTTATATAGCATATGGTAAACGACCGATTCTATCAGGGCCGAATTTAATGATGTCGAGTGTCAAGGTGTCGGTCCCGGCCCACATTTTGGTAACCAATTTTACTGGTTGATACTTACCGATAAGCCGAATCCCTGAATTCCCCGGTTGCGACTGACAGCGGACTTACTTTTTTAGCGCCCGGGAGAGTTCTTCGATAGTCTGGTGCAAGCGGATGACTATGACCGGGGTCTTGATGTTTTCATAGAGAATTTTGGAAGGATTGTGGCTGGCCCCGTAAAATCCGGCGTTGGCTTCCTGGTTAACCCGCAGGGTTCCGCCCTTCAAAGAAATTCCGGCGAACAGCCCTTTGCTCTTGGAATAGGAATATATTTCGGCTTCCATTTCCAGGTCGGTGCTGGCCTCGGCGCTCCGGCCGACCGGACCGGCCGAGACACTCATATCGGCTCCCAGCGTTATCTTGTTGGAGGCAATATTTTCCACTCCCTGCCTGTTCTTGAACACCAGCACGATGTCGGCTTTCTGGACTCCAATCTGCCAGCCGAAGCTGCCGCCGATGAGGTCGACAAACAGCGGGTTGCTCCACTGCCCGTCCTTCCTCCTGATCATGACTATGCCCCGGCCGTACTGCCCGCCGATTCCCCAGGCCGCCTTGACCACGCCCGGAAAGATGGCCAGTCCTTCGGCCTTTTCCAGCAGTCGGGCCGGAATTCCTTCTTCCTTCAGGCTGGCCAGGTCTTTTATGACTTCAATGGCCCGGGCCACTCTTTCTTCACCGGGCCGCGAGTCAGCTTGTTTCTGACCGGAGAAGCAGGGGCTGGCCATCAGGAGAATAAGCAGTCCGATCGCAAAATTTAACAGGATGATCTTTTCCAGGCTGTTTTTCATGGTTAATCCCTTTCTTCATTTAATTCTAATACCTTTTAACCCGGTCGGCAACAATCGTCCGTTGACAGGCAGTCTGATCTGGATTGAATACTGGGTCAAAATTAATCATTGCCAGAAATTAGCCAATAGGGTAGTTTAAATAAATCAGGCGGAAGGAGCCAAACCGGAAGTCATGGATATCTTTGCCCGGGCCTTTGAGGTGGTGGCCGCCCAGCTGGGCATAGCCGTGGTCGGCTTTTTTGTCTTCCGAGGTCAGATCCAGGACAAGGAGAGCATCCTAAAATTTCTTTCCACCCTGGGCATCGACCTGGCCCTGCCCTTTTTTTCTTTCAGCATCATCGTCAAGAATTTCGACCCGGGCAGTTTCCGACAGTGGTATGTTTATCCCCTGTGGTGGCTGGGCTTAACCGCCGGCCTCGCCCTTCTGTCTCTATTTTTCACCCTGGTCTCCCGCGGCAACCGGGAGTTCTTTCTGTCACTCTTTTTCCAGAACGGGATTTTTTTCCCGGTGGCCCTGCTGACCGGGCTGTTCGGGGCCAATTCAGCCGAGGTGGCCGTGCTGTTCATTTTCATGATGTTCTATCCGAGTTTCTTCTTCCTGGTCATTCCGGCCGTGCTGGGGATGAAACAGAAAGCCAGGTGGCAGAGGGTCTTATCACCGGTCTTCCTGGCCACGGTCCTGGCCGTTCTGCTCAAGCTGGGTGGCCTCGATGTCTACCTCCCGAACTTTCTGAAAAGCACCTTTCTGGCCGTGGGGGCACTTTCCACCCCGATCATTTTTCTCATCCTGGGTGGTAACATCTACCTGGACCTGGCCGGAACGAAAAAAATATATGCCGGCCGGGTGGCCTGGTTTGTCCTGGTTAAGAATTTTATCTTCCCGGCCCTGGGTCTGCTGGCCATCAAATATTTGCGGATTCCCCAGCCAATATCTTTGATCTTAATCCTGCAATGCGCGGTGCCGCCGCTGACAGTGGTCCCGATCCTGGTCGGCCGGGCCGGGGGCAACCGGGCCTTTGTCAACCAGCTGTTCGTGGCCAGTGCCCTGGTCTCCATCGTCAGCCTGCCTCTTTTTCTCTACCTGTTCAACAGGTTAGGCTTTTGATTCTGGCGGTAAAAAAAGATTTATTTATTCCCGGTTAAGAAGGATTTTTATTTCTTTGATCTATTTCCTTTCGATTATGCTTATCTTGAAGATTGAAGGAGTTAGAAGCATTGATTTTTGTCTTTAGATTTTTTGGGGGACTTATTTTTTCCACTGTTTTAATTCTAATAACTTTTCCTGCAATGTCGGCCTGGATTTATCTCTACCGCTGCGCTGACTGACGAAATTTCTTGACCTCTTCCCCATTAACAGGTAAAAAGGTAGAGAATAATTCAGCCTGAGGAGGGCTCATGACGGATCGTAAAACGCTTAACAGAAGAAAATTCCTGGGAACGACGGCCGGAGCGGTGGCCGGAGTGCTGACCCTGGGCCGGCCTTCGCTTTCTGAAGAAAAGGAGCGGCCGCAGGGAAAACCGGGTGAGCCGATAACCAGGACCCTGGGCCGGACCGGTTATAAAATTCCCATCGTTTCCATGGGTGTTATGAACGCCGACAACCCGGAGCTTGTCCGCCGGGCCTATGAAGCCGGTATCAGGCATTTTGACACGGCCAATGTCTACCAGCGGGGGCGAAACGAAGAGATGGTGGGCCGGGTGCTGGTGGAAGAGTTGAAAGCCCGTGACCGGGTGGTCATTGCCACCAAGATAAATATCTTCCCCCAGCAACGGAACGCCCCGGCCGCCGAAATAAAAGATATGCACCGCAAGAGACTGGAGGAGAGCCTGCGGCGGCTAAAGACCGACTACGTGGACATTCTATACTCGCACGACGTTTCCGACCTGGCCTGGCTGAAGAACCCGGCGGTGGTGGAGTCGCTGCTTGAATTCAAGGAGCAGAAAAAAGCCCGGTTTATCGGTTTCAGCACTCACCAGAACATGAACGAGGTCATCAAGGCGGCCATGGAGATGAAAATTCATGACGTGGTGCTGACCAGCCTGAATTATTCTCTCTATGACTACACCGAATACCTGGAGACGCTGAAAAAGGCGGCGGCCCAGGGCCTGGGCCTGGTGGCTATGAAGACCCAGTGCCAGCAGGCCTGGTACCGGGAATCGGTTCCGGCTGAGATGAGGCGCTTTTACGAGGGACCGATAATCCACAGCGCCCTTCTGAAGTGGGCTCTCCGCCATGAATTCATCACCACGGCCGTGCCCGGCTTTACCACCTTCGAACAGCTGAATGCCGATATGCCGGTGGCCTACAACCTGGAATACACGGAAGAAGAGAAGAAGTTCCTGGAAGACCGCCTGGTCAGGCAGCAGATGGCCGCGGTCTGCCGGGCCTGTGGCCAGTGCCAGCCTACCTGCCCCAGGGGCGTGGATCTTCCCACTATTCTCCGGGCACACATGTACGCGGCCAGCTATGGCAATTTCTACCAGGCGCGGGAAACCCTGGACGGGCTGGAATCCAGCCGGTCGATAAAAGCCTGCGCGGATTGTGAGCGGTGCGCAGCCCGTTGTGTCCGCGGGGTAAACATTGCCCGGCGGCTGGAGGAGCTCAGGATTCTTCTGGCCTGAGCACGGGAGAGCCTGGTTCTTAGAGACGATCGGAGCACCTGGATGGCCAGCTTAAAAGCGGAGGGGCCGGATGCTGTGTTCAAGCCTTTTCTGGATGTTCCCGCTTAATTATTGGGCGGTTCGAACGACTTAAATTATGGAAAAGGTAGATTTAAGTTCAAAGAATAGGAATGAAGCCAGCTCGCGATTGCAGAATAAGGTGAAATGAGATACAAAACGAAATTGAAAAGGACTGCAATGAGGCCGGCCATAATAAAAATAAAAATCAATTCCGTAACTTGCCGTACTCTTCTTTTCGGACTGGTCTTGCTCCTGGTTTTGCTATCCTGCAGCCAGGTAAGCAGCCAGCAGCGGGGGAAGGAGTTCCTCCAGAAAGAAAAAACAACCCTACAGCAACCGAAGCTGGCTAAAATAGTCATGGGCTATTACCCGGGCTGGAAAAAATCGGAATTCAACCACAGCCTGATTGATTTTTCCGGCCTGACCCACCTGGCCCATGCCTTCACCAAGCCCGATAGCGAGGGCAACCTGGTCATAGACCCGAATTTCCTTTACCCCGAGCTGGTGGCCGCGGCGCATGATCACTCGGTTAAGGTCGTAATGAGTATCGGCGGCTGGGGCAACTGCGAGGGCTTCCCCCCGACGGCCGCTTCACCCGAAAAACGCAGCCGGTTCATAAGCCAGATCGTTGATTTCTGCCAGTTGAACGGTTACGACGGGGTGGACCTGGACTGGGAGTTCGTTTCCAACGAGCAGGAAAGTCAGAACTTCTCCGACCTGGTCAGGGAGCTTTCAACCGCGCTCAGGGCCATGGAGCCGCCGCGACTGCTGACCATGGCCGCGCCCTCGGGACCGTTCTATGGGAAATGGATAAACTTCGAGGAACTACATCCCTATTTCGATTATATCGCCCTGATGACCTACGATTATCACGGAGCCTGGTCCGACCATTCCGGCCATAATTCCCCGCTTTACACCTGCCAGAACGACCCCTGCGGTTCCTGGGATGATAGCTTCAGCTACGCGGTCATAAGGGAGATCCCGCTCGATAAACTGCTGCTGGGGATTCCGTTTTTTGGCCGTTCATTTAACACCGGTAAGCTGTACACCCCATCGACCCAGAGCCAGTATTACACCTACACCGATATTCAGAAACTTCTGGCTTCCGGCTGGAAATACAACTGGGATTTCTGCAGCCAGGTGCCGTTTCTTCTGAGCCCGTCCAGGACCACGCTACTTTCCTTTGATGATATCCGTTCGGTTTTCCGCAAGTGTCGCTACGTGCTGGATAAGGAGCTGGCCGGGGTGATAATCTGGGAAATAACTGCCGACCGGAATAATGGCCGGCCGGAGTTGCTGCAGACCATCGCCCGGACTTTCCGCGTTCCGGCTCAGAAATAACACCCCCGTCTAATGTTGGTTTGGATGCTCCTTAAAAACTCAAGCTTATCCTCGATCTTTTTTCCGCAACCGGTCGCGGCTGCCGGTAAGAATGGTGTCTGGCTGATTTCAGCCATCTTAATTCCGAATAAAGCCAGGCGCAGCGGTGGCCAGAGCCCGGCCCGGACCAGTAGGCCGGCAACCGGTCAGGATGAGTCTGGGGCTGGTTTCCGGGACTGGGTTTCCCCGGATATTCGGCCGGGAAAGAAAAGGGTAAGATAAGAGGTGAAAAAATTCCGCAAATCGTGAATAATTTAATGGAGACATAAAAAGAAAGAGAGGGTGAAAATGAAGAGAAAGAGAATTATATTTTTAATTTTCCTTCTTATATTGAGCATCTTAATTCCGGGGACAATGCGCTCTGCCGGAGCCTCGACTCAGGGTGCGGCCGGCGACAGGCACCATGGATTTTTCCCGGTTTCCGTCTGGTATACCGGGGGCACGGTCCGGGCTCCGATGATTGAACCGGTTAGCGATAAATCGCGGGCCGAATGGAAAAAGGACCTGGAACAGATCAAAAAGCTCGGCTTCAACACCGTCCGCTGCTGGCTGGAGTGGGCCTACAATGAAAAGGAAGAAGGGAAGTATGATTTTTCCAGCCTGCAACTGCTGACCGACCTGGCAGCCGAGGTCGGGCTGAAGGTCATCTGCCAGGTTTACATAGATTCGGCTCCGGAATGGGTCGGGAAAAAATACCCGGAGTCAGCTTTCGTTGCTTCCAACGACCTCAAGGTTCATTCCCAGTCTTCGCCCGGTTTCTGTTTTGACCACCCCGGCGTACAGGAAAAAATCCTGAACTTTTTCAGCGCGGCCGCCCGGGCGGTCAAGGATAAACCGGCTTTCTACGGCTGGGACCTGTGGAGCGAACCCCATATCATCAACTGGTCGGAAGTCTATCACCTGGGCGACCTGAGGTACGTCCAGTTCTGCTACTGTCCTTCCAGCCAGGCTCGCTTCCGGGAATGGCTCAAGAAAAAATACGGCACGATTGACCGGGTCAACCAGGCCTGGCACCGGACCTTTCGCCATTTTGCCGAAGTCGAGCCCCCTCGCTTTGGCACCATCCTGACCTATACTGACTACGTCGACTGGCAGGAATACATTTCAGACAAGCTGGCCGAGGACCTGGCCCTCAAGGCCCGGGCCATCAAGAAGGTTTTTCCGGAATCGGTGGTCACCAGCCATTCGGCCATTCCCGGGTTATTCAGCCGGCCTTCCTGGGACGGGACGCCCGACGACCGCAAGATGAACGACAGCGTCGATTATTACGGCGTTTCCATCTATCCCAAGCATGCCGGCGCCGTCCGGCCCTGGACGCCTTTCTTCCGCTCGGCCGGCCTGGATTTCGTCCGGTCGATGAGCCTGAAGAATGAAGGGTTTTATGTGGGCGAGCTTCAAGCCGGCTACGGCGTTTTCGGGATGAAGGTCAGTGTCCCGGTGACGGCCGCCGACCTGCGCGACTGGATGTGGAGCATGGTGGCCTACGGGGCCAGGGCCATTAACATCTACGCTTATTACCCGATGAGCTCCGGCTATGAAGCTGGCGGCTATGGATTGATTGAGCTTGATGGCCAGATCACCCCACGGGCTGAAGAGGCGGGGAGAATTGCCCGGACCATCAGCCAGAACATGGACCTGTTCCTTAAGTCCCGGCCGCAGAGCTCTCAGGTGGCCATCGTCTATAACCCGCTGTCTCACATGGTGGGTGGCCAGCAGACTTTTACTTCGGAAGGCCAGCCGGTCGGTTATAACAATCTCAGCGAGTCACTCCAGGGCGTTCACCGGGCCTTCTTCGAGCGGGGAATCAAGGTGGATTTCATCCATGTCCGTGACTTGAAGGATAAAGCGGCCGGTTACCGGTTGCTAATAGCCCCTTACCCGGTGATGATTTCCCAGCCCTACGTTCAGGACTTGATAAAATACGTGGAGCAGGGCGGAACGCTACTGGTGGAGGCCCGGGCCGGCTGGATCGATGAGAAGGGCTTTGCCTTTCCGGTTATCCCGGGCGGTGGACTGGATAGAGTGCTCGGCTGCCGGGAAGCCCGGTTGCTGCCCATCCAGAAAACTGGCCTGATGACAATCAGCCAGAGTCATCCAGCCCTGCCCTGGCTCAAACCCGGGGATTCGCTGGATACGGTGTTTTTTGAGGAGACTTTTGTAATTACCGATAAAAGGACCAGTATCCTGGCCACCAGTCTGGACGGACAACCGATGCTGGTGCTGGCTCCTCATGGAAAGGGCCAGGCCCTGATAGCCGGTTCTTTCCTGGGCTCCGCCTATCATCATTTCCGGAATCCCAATAACGGAAAGTTCCTGGCCGGCCTGGCCGAGTGGCTGGGGATCAAGGCCGAGGTGTCCGTGAAGTCCCGGCCGGAGAGTTCCGTGGTTGAGTGGCGCCTGCTGGAAGGGAAGGATTACCGGTTGCTTTTTGTCTTCAACCGTGGCGAGGAAAAGACCTCGGTTGCTTTAAACATGGCCCGGCCCTGGCCCGACTTTGAGCTCAGAAACCTGGAGACCGGGGAAAAGATTATCTTCAACCAGGACCAGAACCGGATGAGTTTCAACCTGGAGCTTGAGCCGCAGGGAGTTAAAGTTTTTCTTATAAAAAAGGTTTAAGATGGTTGGCGGGGTTTTCTTTGAAAATTGTCGGAAGATGAGGCAATAAGCAAATGCCAGTCGGCGGGAAAAAATCAAATAGACGTGCCAAAACGGTTTTCTTAGAATTCCCTATGTTTTGAGCAGGGTGATTAGACATGGCAATTAGAAATGAGAAACGGTTGATAGAAATGCCTGAGTCCCGAAAAAAGAAAAGAAAGGCTCCCGAGCCAGAGGAACTCATAGTTGGGGCCATCGACATCGGCGGCACCAAGATCGCCTCGGGCCTGGTCAGCCGGTCCGGGCCGGTGCGCTTCAGGTCCAGGGTCCTGGTGAGGCCGGAAGGCGGCCAGGCCGTTCTGGACCAGGTAATTTCCCTTTACTATCAACTGGAAGCCGAGGCTGGAAAGCTTGGCCGGAAGCTCGGAGCGGTTGGCCTGTGCGTCCCGGGCCTGGTCAACCCGGCCACCGGCCTGGTCTGGGCCCCCAACATTCCCGGCTGGAAGGATTTTCAACTGGTCAGGCATCTGAAGAAACATGTCCGCTGCCCGCTGGTAGCGGTCAGCGACCGCACGGCATATGTCCTCGGTGAAACCTGGAAGGGTGCGGCCAGGAACAAGAAAAATGTTATCTACCTGGCGGTCGGCACCGGCATCGGCGCCGGTATCATGGCCGAAGGCATAATCATCCACGGGGAAGCTGACCTGGCCGGAGCGGTCGGCTGGCTGGCCCTGAACCCGGAGTTTAAGCCCGGGTATGAGACTTCCGGCTGTTTTGAGTGGGAAGCCTCGGGAGGAGCCCTGGCCAGGAAGGCCCTGGCCCTTCTGTCTGCTCATCCTGAGTTGTGGCCTTCTCAGCCGGGCCAGCAGCCAGACCCGGCGGTGGCCGTGGAGGTGGTCTGCCGGGCTGCCCGTAAGGCCCAGCCCCAGGCCCTTAAGCTGGTGAAGGAGATCCAGGATTACCTGGCCATGGGAGTGGCCAACCTGGTTTCTACCTTCAATCCTGAAGTGGTGGTCCTGGGCGGCGGGCTTTTCCAGTCGCCGGACTTATTCTTTGAACCGCTTAAAGAAAAATTCAAGCTCTGGGCTCAACCCCTGGCCGCTGGCAGGGTCAAACTGGTTCTCTCGACCCTGGGCCAGGATGCGGCCCTTTACGGTTGTGCCCGTTCAGCCTGGCTGGAGATACAACGGTTTGATAAACAGGAATCGAGGACATGAGAAAATACGGGCTTGAACTTTTTTCCCGGGCCTGTTTTTGGCGGCAGGCAGGTCTTGCGGGTTTTTATTCAAAAGGCGAGGGAAGAAGGGCCCTGGCAAAATACCAGTAAAGGAGAGAGAAAATGTCGGCTGAAAAATACCTGGAAAAAGTCCAGAAACTGATCGGCAAAATTCAGAGGACCCAGCTGAAGAAAATAAAAAGGGCCGGGAAAATCGTGGCCGAAGCCATAGCTTCCGGCCACCGGGTTTACCTTTTTGGCAGCGGGCATTCGGTCATTCCGGTCATGGATGTCTTTCCCCGCTATGGCAGCTTTGTGGGCTTCTACCCGCTCTACGACCCCAGGCTGATGTGGCATAACGTCATCGGGCCTGGCGGGGCGCGTGAGTTGCTCTGGATAGAGCGAAAGGAAGGCTATGCCCGCGTTTTCCTGCAGAGCTATTCCCTTCAGCCGGGAGATGCAGTAATCGTTTTTTCGCACGGCGGTCGTAACGCTGCCCCGATTGAAGTGGCCCTGGAAGCCAGGAACCGGGGCCTGAAGGTAATAACGGTTTCCAGCCATCAGAACCTGAAGGTTTCCAGGCCGGCCCATTCCTCCGGGAAGTTCCTGGCCGAGTTAGCCGACGTGGCCATCGATAACTGCACGCCTCCGGAAGATGCCCTGGTCAATGTCGGGAAGCCGGAAAAAATCGCGGCCGGGTCAACCGTGGCTGCCGTCTCGGTGGCCATGGCCCTGCTGGCCGAAGCCGGAGCCATCCTGGCCCGGCAGGGGAAGCTCCCGCCGACCTTTGTTTCGCCCAATGTGCCCGGGGTGGCTCCCGACCATAACGACCGCGTTTATCAGGCCTTTACCGAATTTTTCTACGGCCGGCCGGCTCCCCGGAACTTACCCGAAAAAAGCCCTTCTGCCGTTTACAAGAAGAGCTCAAAGAAACGCAAACCGATAAGGTAATTCCCTGGTTGATCGGCCAGGAGTGGGGAAAAGGAAGCCTGGAAAGGATGTAAAAAAGGAAAGGAGTCCGGAATGGAAGATAAAAATAACGCTGCTCAGGTTGTTACCAGCGAATCCGGGCTGGCCTGGAAGCTGACCGCGGCCAGTTCTTCCAGCATTTTTATTTTTGGAATAGTCATGGCCATCCTGGGGGCCATCCTGCCGCAGCTGATCGATAACCTTGACCTGCAGCGCACCCAGGCCGGGAACCTCTTCTTTTTCATGAACCTGGGCATGCTGGCGGCTACCCTTTTCTTCGGACCGGTGGTCGACCGCTTCGGTTTCAAGCTGCTGCTTTCCCTGGGCTCCCTGCTGGTCGGATTGTCCTTTACCGGCCTGGCCTTTTCTTCGACCTATGGGCTGGTCATGCTGTCGGTCGTCTTCCTCGGCCTGGCCGGCGGGGTGCTCAACGGTGGCAGCAATGCCCTGGTCAATGACCTCCACCCGGGTCGGCGGGCAGCCGCCCTTAACTTTCTGGGAGTTTTCTTCGGTTTCGGGGCCATGCTGGTGCCGCTCATCATCGGCGGTTTCCTGAAGCAGCTCGGCCTGCGCCCGGTGATTCTGATAGCTGCCGGTCTGAGCCTTATACCCTTTATCCTTTTTTCTGTATTCAGCTTTCCCCGGCCAAAACAGGCCCAGGGGTTTCCGTTGAAGGACGTCAAAAAAATCATTAGCTCGGGCCTGCTCTGGCTGGCTGCCTTCATTTTATTTTTCCAGTCGGGCAACGAATTTTCGGTCGGGGGCTGGCTCAGCAGTTATTTCCGGGAGAAGTTTCATTTCGGGTTGAGCCAGTCGGCCCTGGTCCTTTCCGGTTACTGGTTTTTCCTGATCGTCGGTCGCTTTCTTTACCCGGCACTTAACCGGTTGTGGAAAAGGGAAACGGTGGTAATGCTGAGCGTGGTTGTGGCCCTGGTCTCGGTGGCCGGCCTGATCTTAAGCTCCGCGGGCTGGCAGGCCGTGGTCTTTGCCCTGCTCATCGGCCTGGGTTTTGCGGCCATTTACCCGACCACCCTGGCCGTCATAGGGGAAAAATTCCCGGAATTTTCGGGCACAGCTTTTTCCCTGGCCATCAGCACCGGCCTGGTGGGCGGGATGCTCTCGCCCTGGCTGATCGGCCGGGTCAGCCAGGGTTATTCACTGCAGGTGGGCTTGCTGGTGCCACTCTTTAGCCTGGCCATGATTCTGGTCCTGCAGATTATAATCCGGAAGAGGATTGGAAAATGAGCCGGGCTCTGGCCAGCTTGATAAAATTTTAGAAAAAGGAAATCAAAAAGTATAGGGAAAACAGAAGATGCGGGACGGGAAAATAAATAAGATTAGAGGAAGAGTTCAATTAGAATTTATTCTGAACGTTGAAATGAGATAAATAGAGAAGGGTAGCGTGTGTTTGAGGAAAGTGAAGAATTGCAGTTCATATAGCCGGGCCCGAGCCCATTTGAATTCCTGAGAGGAGGGTTAAGATGAAAAAATGGTTAAATACCTGGCCGGTTTTCCTGGCTGTTATGATATTCGTTATTCTCCTGGCCAGGGCCGGGCAGCAACCGGAACAGTCGGTGGAGCTTATCGTCCGCGGAGATGATATGGGGATGACCCATTCGGCCAACGAGGCCTTCAAGCTGGCATTCAACCGGGGCATCCTGACTGCCGGAGGGCTGATCGTCCCTTCGCCCTGGTTTGAGGATGCGGCCAGGCGCTGCCGGGAAAACAGGCTGTGGTCGGTCGGGGTTCACCTCTGCGTTAACGCCGAGTGGCAGGATTACCGCTGGGGCCCCGTCCTGCCCTACAACCTGGTGTCCAGCCTGGTTGATAAGGATGGTTATTTTTTTCCGACAGCCCAGGCCTTTCTCGATAATAATCCGAGGGTCGAAGAGCTGGAAAAGGAACTCCGGGCCCAGGTTGACCGGGCCCTGGACCGCGGGCTGCGCCTTGATTATCTCGATACCCACATGGACAGCCTGGAGACCAGGGAAGAATACCGGGCTGTCGTCCGGAAGATAGCCAGGGAATACGGGCTGCCCATTTCCGGCGAGTGCGGCGAGGACCGGGAATTTTTCGACATCTATTCGGTTAAGCCCGAGCTTAAAGAAAAGGTACTGATAGAAAAACTGCAGACGGCCAGGCCGGGCCTTTACCTGCTGGTGGTTCATCCCGGGCTGGATACGCCCGAGGAAAGAGCCATCGTTGATATGAATCCCGACGGCCTGAAGGAAGTTTATAAATACCGTTCGGCCGAGGTCAAAGCCATAACCAGCCCGAAGGTCAAAAAGGTCATAGCCAGGCGGAATATAAAACTGCTCAGTTACCGGGACCTCAGGGAGCAGGGCCGGATAAAAATTGATTGAAGCCGGGCAAGACCCATATAGAAAAATTCTGTTTATAAAATAAGTCCGCATGCCAGCTCATAATTCTGGCTGCAGATGGTTGGAATTACCTGCCGGATTGGTCTGCCAGAATAACCGGTTGGGCCCTGGCCTTTAAGGTGATCGCCAGTGGAGTTTGATTTGTTTTCATTAAAGTTAACTTATGCCCGGTATGATTTCACAGCGGTAAAAATTATGATTATCCGGAGCCGTCATAAAAGTGGTAAAATTTATAGAGTGTTCTAAGAGATCTAACCCGGGAGAAAAGAAGACATGAAACCAGCGATTATTAAGGGAAATTTAATTCTGCCGGACAGGGTGATTAATGAAGGCTCACTGGTTATCGAAGACGGCCTGATAAAAGAAGTAAGAGAAGCAGGCCGGGGAAGCGACTTGTCTTCGGCTGATGTCCATGATTACAGCGGGCACTGGGTTTCCCCCGGCCTGGTGGATGTTCACCTGCACGGGGCCCTGGGTCATGAAGTCATGGATGCCGAGGTCGCCGGCCTGAAGAAAATAGCCGGGCACCAGGCGGCCTGCGGGGTGACTGCCTTTTTCCCGACTACCCTGACCGCCCCCCTGGAAACCGTTATCAGGGCCATTGAAACAATCAGGGCGGCCGCGGGCGAGGATCTTCCCTCGGAAATTGCCGGGATTCACCTGGAAGGTCCCTACGTCAGCCTGAAAAGGAAAGGAGCCCAGGACCCGAAATATGTAAGGGGAATTCAGGAACCTGACCTGGAAAGACTGCGGGCTGCCCTCGGTCCGCTCAGGACCCTGATTACCGTGGCGCCCGAGGCCGGTCGCAACCTGGATTTTATTCCCCGGATGGTGGACCTGGGCTGGGTGGTGTCCATTGGCCACTCAGATGCGACCTATGAGGAAGCCATTAGGGCCATTGCGGCTGGCGCCAACCATGCTACCCATCTTTTCAACGCCTGGCGGGAATTTCATCACCGGGAGCCGGGCGGGCTGGGAGCGGTCCTGGACAGCGACCGGGTCTATGCCGAGCTGATAACCGACGGCATCCATGTCCATCCTTCTTTTATCCGCCTGGCCGTGTTCCGCAAGGGCCCCGAACGCACCTGCCTGATAACCGATTCGCTCAAGGCCGCTGGTCTTCCCGACGGCACCTATGACTGGGGAGATATGCAGATTGTCCTGAAAGGCGCCGAGGTCAGGCTCAGGGATTCAGGGGTGCTGGCCGGCTCTATCCTTCATTTAAATCAGGCCGTAAGAAACGTGCTTAACTGGACGGGTCTGCCTGTGCCAGCAGTGGTCAGGATGGCCTCCCTGACACCGTCTGAAAGCGTCGGGCTCGGCCGGGTGATGGGCAGCCTGGAACCCGGAAAGGTAGCCAACCTGGCTGTTTTCGACTCCAGCTTTGAGACTGTGGCCACTTATTTAAGGGGCAAAAAAGTCTATCCCGGAAGTTAAGAGAGGGGAGGGGGCAATGAGAAATAAAACCATTATTAAGTTTCAAACCAAAAAAAATTGCAGTCCCCCGGTGACTGTTATGGTCATCCTTTTTCTTTTCGTGACAGCCAGCCTGGGTTTCGGGCAGGTGGCAGGGAAAAAGGATAGAGCGGTTCTTCCCGGCTTTGAATTCAGGTTTCAACCCGCTCCGGCCAACCTGGCCGGCTTCCCGGACTGTGCTTTTACCCGGCCATTTGGCTATAAGATGGAAAAATTCGGAAGGACTGCGGCCGCCGGCAACATTGATAATAATGCCGAAGGCAGCGCCTGCCCGGTGGGCGGCCTGGGTTCCGGCGGATATGAATGGACCATCAGCGGCAACTTCCGCTACTGGTTCTTGAAATCGGGCTGGTACGTCGACGACAGGCTGCCGGCCGATGCCTTTCATGTCTTCATAAAAAAAGGAAACCAGAAAATCGTTCAGACCATATCCGCGGATAAACCTGATAAAGTGCTGCAGGGCTGGAACTATGGCCTGGCTCCGGGGAGTGGCGACTATTTTGCCCTCTATCCCAAAAGCGGTTTTTCCTTCGAAAAGAAAAAGGACTGGCCGGTCCGCCTGGCCGTGGTCCAGTTCTCGCCGGTCATTCCACATAATTACCGGGAAAGCAGTTACCCGGTGGCCATTTATAAATGGATAATTCATAACCCTTCGAAAGCCGAGGTGGAAGTTTCCCTGATGCTGACCTGGGAAAACATGGTCGGCTGGGAAGCGGTCTGGCCCGGCGGGACGGTGCCCCAGACCCAGTTTGCCTGGAACAAGAAGAGCCAGGGTAATTTCAGCGAGTTTATAAGCGAGGGACAGAAGAAAGGAATAATCTTCAAGCGGAAGGGGCTTGACCTGAAGGCTGGCCCGGCCCTTTCTGGAACGATGGGAATTGCTGCCCTGGAAAGGCCGGGAGTTGAAGTTACCTACTTAACCGATTTTGACCCGGCCGGCGAAGGCTCGGAAGTCATGACTCCTTTTGCGAGCAACGGCCGGTTGCCTTCCGCCAAGTCGGCCAGGCCTGCGGCCAGCGGCCGAACCGCTTCGGCCCTGGCCGTGTCCGTAAAGCTAAAACCGGGGCAGAAAATCGAAGTGCCCTTCGTCGTCAGCTGGGATTTTCCCTATTATGAATTTGAAAAGGGTGTTAAGTATCGCAAAAAATATACCGAGTTTTTTGGGGACGACGGCCAGCAGGCCCTGAAGATCGCCTTCGAGGCCCTCGATAAGTATTCCGAATGGGAAAAAGCCATTGATAACTGGCAGGCCCGGATCCTCGGTCAGAAAAGACTTCCGCCCTGGTTCAAGCAGCTCCTGTTCAATGAACTCTATATTCTGTCGGAAACCGGGATCTGGGAAGCCTCCACCGGTCTTTTCACCTACCTGGAGAGCGCCGATTACCTGATGTACGGGACCTTCGACGTGGATTCCTATTGCTGGCAACTGCTGGAACTCTGGCCGGAACTGGAATGGGAAAACATCCGGTATTTTGCCCGGACCATAAAATTCCTGGACCCGGCCTATAAAATCTATCAGTACGACCAGACCTTTCCGCAGGAGGTTCCGCCTGACAAGAAAGGCTATTACTGGAACATCAACAAGGAGCAGGGAATGATTCCCCACGACCTGGGTTCGCCCCGGGTCCGGCCCTGGGTGGTGCTCAATGCCTTTGACTGGCAGAATGGGAATGTCTGGAAGGACCTCAACCCCAAGTTCCCGCTGCGGGCCCTGAGGGATTACCTGGCTCTGGGGCGTGATGACCCTGATTACTTGAGGGAAGTTTTTTCGGCCTCGGTCCTGGCCCTGGACACGTTGGAGAAAAAGTTTGGTCACCCGGTTTCTCATGTCCCGCAGAACGAAGCCATCCCCGACCAGACCTACGACACCTGGCGCATGAAGGGCACCAGCGCCTATGTCGGCCTGCTGTGGCTGGCGGCGCTTAAAGCCACCAGCCGGCTGGGCGATTTGCTGCTGGAAAAGGGGATAAGCCAGGTCGAGGGTATAAGCGTGGATAAAGTTCAGAAAAGATACGCCGACTGGCTCAGGGCCGGCCGGGAAGACATCCTCAAGCTCTGGAACGAAGAGAAAGGTTACTTCCACATCGACAGTCACAACGACGACATCATGACCGACCAGCTGTTCGGGGCCTGGTATGCCAGCATGCTGGGACTGGAAGATGGGGAACCGGTAGTGAACCCGGAACAGGTGAAAAGAGCCCTGGTCACCATTTTCAAAAATAACGTGGCCGGTTTTGGCGATGGCCTGATGGGAGCGGTCAACGGTCGGTCGGCTTCGGGCCGGCAGCTCCTCAGCCAGCAGGGCGACGAAGTCTGGGTGGGTACGGCCTACGCTTTTTCGGCCAACTGCCTGAAGCACGGGCTGGCCAGAGAGGCCTGGCAGACAGCCTACGGGATTTACCGGGTGGTCTGGAGCCCGGAAGGCCAGGGTTATTTCTTCAAGACTCCGGAAGCCTATCTCAACCCGGAGGAGCAGGTCTGGAATAACCCGTCTCAAAAATACGGGCAGAATCTCTTCCGGGCGATGAAGTACATGCGGCCCGGGGCGGTCTGGGCCATTTACCGGGCCTGGCTCCGGACTGAAAAATGACCGACTGAAAGGTATGGTAATAATTACAGCTCAGGGAAAGCGAGGGGCGAGCAGCCGGGTAATCTGGCTTCGAGCTGGAAGCGGATCTGCTCGTGCCGGGTCATTTTCTGCCTCGAACGGGCGAACAGCGAATACGGGGGAGGCGGAGAGTGTCTGGTTTTTTGAACTGGTCAGAAAAATGAGGGTAATTGCAGAAAACCGACAGGTTTTTCAGTCAAAGCCAAGGTCTTAAGATGAATCATCCTTTTCGATGAGTATATAATGTTAATGTCAAAGAGAAGATTCCGGATAAAGCATGAGCAGGAAGAATAAGAATAAGAAGACAGAACCTGAGGCACCGGCGCGCAATGGAAGAACTTTCTGGTTTATCTGGCTGGTCCTGCTTATCCTGGTGGCCGCCGGCTGGCTGGCCTTCAGGCTCTGGCTTCATACCTCTTCCTCCCTGAGCAGTTTCTGGAAGAAGCAGGGGGTGGAAAAACCAAATGTTCTGCTGGTAACCATGGATACCACCCGGGCCGACCACCTGTCGCTTTACGGGTATAATGGCGTGCAGACGCCGCATCTAAACGAACTCGGTGAGCGAGGTGTGGTCTTTGAACAGTGCGCCACCGCCTCGCCGCTGACCCTGCCGGCCCATTGCTCGATCCTGACCGGCTATTATCCGCCTTATCATGGAGTCAGGGTGAACGGCAATAATGCCCTGTCCGATGACCAGACCACGGCCGCCGAAATTTTTGCCGCTTCCGGCTACAAGACCGCAGCCTTTATCGCCGCCTTCGTCCTGGACGGGCGCTGGGGATTGAAGCAGGGCTTTGATTATTATGATGACCAGTTTGACCTGAAGAAATACAGGCAGCTGGACCTGGGCACCGTCCAGCGTCCTGGAAACGAGGTGGTGGACTCGGCCCTGAAGTGGCTGGAAGAGAATCGCGACCAGCCATTTTTCGCCTGGGTTCATCTCTACGACCCGCACCTTCCTTACGAGCCACCTGAGCCTTACCTTTCGCAATATAAGTATTACCCGCCGGTCAGCCTTTACGACGGTGAAATTGCCTTCATGGATGAACAGATCGGCCGGCTTTATTCCTGGCTGAAGAGCAAGGGGCTGGACCAGAAGACAATTATCATCCTGGTGGGGGACCACGGCGAGGGCCTGGGCGACCACGGGGAACTGGCCCATGGCTATTTCATCTATGATTATGCCGTTCACGTGCCACTCATCGTGGTCAGCCCGCATTATAAACTCCAGGGGGTCAGGGTGCCTTCCCAGGTGAGCGTGGTTGACCTTCTTCCGACCATGGCCGAGATGGCCGGACTTAAAGCGCCGGCTGCCCAGGGCCGCTCGCTTCTTGGCTTGATGTTTGGAAAAAAGGAAGAGGAAATCCCGGCTTACAGCGAATCCCTGAGCCCCAACCTTCATTACGGCTGGAGTCCGCTCCTGGGTCTGAGAACTCCCGATTTCAAGTTCATAGACGCCCCGCGGCCGGAGCTTTATGACCTTAAAAATGACCCGAAAGAACTGAGCGATGTTCAGAACCGGTATCCCGAGGTCGGGCTGAGGTTAAAGAGAGAACTTGACACCCTGGTTGAAAAGATCAGCCTGGGAGCGCCGGAACCCCAGGCGGCCAACCTGGATTCAGAAACGGTGGAACGGCTGGCGGCCCTGGGCTATATCGGGTCTTCGGTTAAAATGAAAACCAGGCCGGCCAGGGAGCTGGCTGACCCGAAGGATAAACTTGAAGTCTACGAGCTCATCCAGCAGGCCGGAGACCTCATCAATCACGAGCAGTACAGCCAGGCTGCCGGCAACCTGGAGAGGGCCCTGGGCCTGGAGCCCGGCATTCCCCAGGCCCGGCTACTGCTTTCAACCTGTTACGTGGAGCTCGGACAAAGGGAAGAAGCCAAAAAGATACTGGATGAAATCCTGAAAGAAGACCCCAACTCGGTCCAGGCCCTGATCGGCCTGGCCAATATTCTGTTACAAGAAGGCCGGGCTGATGACGTGGTGGCCCTCGGGGAGAAAGCTCTATCCATCGATAGCCGCAACACCCAGGCCTACACCCTGATCGGCGAAGTTTACATGGCCCGGATGGAGCATGAAAAGGCTCGTCCCTACCTGGAAAAGGCGGTGGAAATCCAGCCCAAGATGACCCGGAATGTGCTTAACCTGGCCGTCTGCCTGGTCGGGCTCAAGGAATACGACCGGGCTGAAAAGTTGCTGCGCCAGGTGCTGCAGGATTACCCAAAATTTCCTTTAACTTATTTTCATCTTGGGTTATTGTATGAAGAGCAGGGAAAAATCGAGGAAGCCTGTGAAGCCTATTCCAGGGAAATTGAGTACTATCCCGACCACTTCCGGGCCCGCTTCAACCTGGGAAAACTTCTTCTCAGGCGCGGCGACCTGGCTGGCTACCTGGACAACATGGAGAAGGTGATGAAGGTGGCTCCGGCCGAGGCCGAGGGTTATCTGTTCCTGGCCCGGGGGAAACTTCTCCGTAACGATGACCCGGCCGAAATCCTGGAACTGGTTAAGACCGGCCTGAGCCGGGCCAGAACCGCCGAGCTCAAGGCCCTGGGCTATTTTCTCCTGGCCGATGTCTATAACCGGCTGGGACAACCGGCCAGGGTCCAGGAAGCCCTGGCCCGGGCCAACCAATACAAGAATCAAGGAGAGGAGTCAAAAAGATGAAAGAGGAAAAATCTCATGTGGCTAAAATTGGCCGTTTTTCTTTGCTGGCAATTTTATTTTTCCTGTTTTTATCTTCGGGCTTCGGGCAATATCGTGAATACCATCTGTTCGGAATAGTGGTCGATACGGAGAGCAATCCTCTTGCGGGTGTGGATATTCTCCTCCAGGACCTGAGCACCAGCCGCAATTACCGGGTGAAAACAGACAAAGGTGGCAAGTACGTGCTGTCGGGCCTGCCTCACGGCCGGTACCAGGTGACGGTTAAAAAGGACGGCTACGAAACCAGGACCTTCGAATGGGATTTCTCCCAGCCCCAGGAGAGAATGCAGAAAGTCGAGATGGAAACCATCATCCTGGCCTCGACCGAGAAACTGAAAACATTGACTACACTGAAGGAACTGAAGCAGGCGGTGGCCGAGGTCATGGACATGATAAATCGCAATGACCTGGAAACGGCCCTGGCCAGGCTGCAGGAACTGGTGGCTAAGTACCCCGATGATTCCAACGTTCATTACCTTCTGGGGGTTACCCTCGGTCGCCTGCACCGTTACGAGGAGGCCATTCCCGAGCTGACCAGGGTAACCGAGCTGGCCCCGGAATTTGCCCCGGCCTACCAGCAACTCGGCTTCTGCTACCAGAGCCTGAAGAACATGGATAAAGCCCTGGAAAATTACAAGAAATCAGCCGAGCTGGACCCGGCCAACGCCGCCAACCTTTACAACCTGGGCCTGATCCTGTTTGAAATGGATAAAGTGGATGAAGCCCTGGGCTACTTCGAGCAGGCCCTGGCCGCCAAGTCGGACGACCTGGATACCCTGGAGATGGTGGCCAGGTGTTATGTCAACAAGGGCGACCTGCCCAGGGCGATTGAATACTTGGAGAAGGCCCGGGCCCTGGCCCAGAACGAAGAGAAGATAAAGTTCCTGGACAGTTTCATCGCCACCTTAAAAGCCCAGATTAAAAAGTGATGATTCAAGACGGGGTTGAGAAATGATGAACCCGACTGGCCTGGAAGAGGTCGTTGCGGCTAGCCGCTCAGCCCGAAAAGTCTTGACAGGGCAGGTTAATTAAGGATTAAAATATATATAATCTAACTCTAAAGGAAAGGAGGTGGGAATGAAGGCTGTCTTTAACAGAGAAAGTGTCTGAGGGTTTCTTCCTGCCTGCGTCTGTTCAGGAGGAAGAGTCGGTCAAAGGAAAAAGGAGGGTCAAATGAAAAAATTGTCATTGAGGAACAAGCTTTTCTCACTGAGCCTGATCCTTTTGCTCCTGGCACCACTGGCTGTCTCGCAGACCATTGAATACGGCAAGATTACCGGTGTTGTGGTTGACGAGGAAGGAGCTCCTCTCCCCGGGGTAACCGTGGAAATTACCGGACCAGCTCTGATGGGCGGGAAGAGAGCCGTAACCACCTCTGCCCGAGGCAGCTACGTTTTCATGAATCTGCCGAGCGGTAGATACACCTTGACAGCTTCCCTGCCCGGCTTCAAGACCAGCAAACAGGAAAACATCGTGGTCACGGCCGGTTCATCCATAGTGGTCGACGTCAGGATGGAAATCGGCAAGCTGGAAGAAACGGTCACGGTGACCGCGGCCGGACCGGTGGTCGATGCCAAGACTTCCACGGTGGCCACCAACATCAACAGCGAGTTGCTGGCCAAGCTGCCGACCAGCCGTGATGCCTTCTACGATCTGGCTCTGAGCACCCCGGGCATGGTGGCCCAGGGTAAGGACGGGAGCTGGTTGCCCAGTCCCAACGCCTACGGCGGTTCATCCAACGAAAACGTCTTCTTAATCAACGGCGTTAATACCACCAACCCCAGGTCGGCGGCCTACGGCTCCCTGGTCAACGTCAACTACAACGCCGTGGAGGAAGTCAGGGTTATCGCCCTTGGCTCCAAGGCCGAATATGGCAGCTACTCCGGCGTGGCCATTGACGTTCTGACCAAGTCCGGGAGCAACGAGTTCCACGGCAACTTCATGGTCAACGGCGCCCCGAAAAAATGGATCGCCGACAACCAGCCCAAGCCGGCTAACCCCGGTGAGCCTGTGGACATGGGTGCCCTGGGGCCCTTCGGCGAAAGGTTATTCATCGGGCCCGGTGATGATATCCTTAACAAGAACACCAAGGAATACGAGCTGAATTTCACCGTCGGCGGTCCCATCAAGAAGGACAAGGTCTGGTTCTACGGCGGTGTCGATTACATCAGGTCCGAGTCCAAGACTCCCTTCTGGCCGGTGCCCAACAGGTACTGGGGCCGGTTCGGTGATATCAAGCTGACCACCGAGCCCTGGACCAACCACCGGGCCTGGATTTCTTACCACTACGAGCGCAACAAGGGAGATGGCTGGACCTGGAACCCGCACTGGGATGACACCATGACCTACGGCCAGAACTCCAGCACCCACAGCGTCTCTGCCCAGTGGCAGTACATGGCCACAGGCAAGACCATCTTTACCCTGAAGTATTTGGGTTTCTGGCGTGATGACCAGCCGTTCATTCCAGAAGATTCTCCGGATCATCCCGGCTATATCAACTGGTGGAAATGGGTGACATATGGGATAAATGGAGCTTTCCCTTATGTTGAGGCTCAGAAATCCAGCCGTAATACAATCCAAGCTGACGCGTCCTACTATGCCGAGAATTTCCTCGGCGAACACGACATCAAGTTCGGTGTCCAGTACACCCGTGGCCGTGGCAACTGGCTGGGCGGCTACTTCCAGAATTACGCCAACTTTGTTTATCCTGCTCCCTGGAGTAGGTATACTTATTATGGGGAAACTGGACTTGTTTTTTACAATCGTCAAACCTGGCTCAACCCCTTCCTGACCGTCAGGACGGCCGACCAGCTCGGTCTGTTCTTCGACGACCAGTGGACTCCGACCAAGAGGTTAACCGTAAATCTAGGCCTTCGTTTCGACCGGATGACCACCAAGTATGGCAAGGGCAAAATCTACGAGTATGTGAACAGCCCCGAGGAAATTAACGGAGGTCTCAAAGTTATAAGAGATAGGGAAGGAACGGGCAATATTTTTGACTTCAAGCTGTTCTCCCCGCGCATCGGCCTGACCTATGCCCTGACCAGGGATATGAAAACCATCTTCAGGGTGAGCTACGGGCGCTATTACCTGCCACTGAGTGTGGAGTACCTGAGAAGGTTCGGGCCGGATATGCCCATGGCCGAGTACCGTTGGATTTATTATAAAGTTCCATATGGAGAAGTTGATCTGGATGGTGACAATTACTTTGATGATAATGAAATAATATCAGCCGTTCGAAAGCTAATAGATCCAAGTTACCTCAGCCCTGAGTCCCGTCCATCCTGGGTGCCAGAATCTGAGGAAGTTGATTATTCTTGGGCTTTAAAGGTAAAAGAGGGGACGAAAGATCAATTTACCGACCAGATTACCCTTAACCTGGAAAGGGAAATAGTTAAAGACCTGTCGCTGAGTGCCACTTACATCTGGAAGAGAACCGGGAACATCTTCGTAAACTGGCCGCTCAATGAAGTGACCCAGGAGCCGTTTGAGTACGAGCGCAGGTCCTATACAACGGCCTACGGCGAATCGGTTTCACTGTACAGCGTGGTGCTCAAGGATTACAACGGAGATGGCACGATCGACGGGGGCGATATTGGCTGGATAGGTACCCATCTCGATTACATGGTTCAGAACATGCCAGAAGTGGACGGCATCAAGCCCCGCCGCCTGTACCAGGGCCTGCAGTTCATGCTGAACAAGCGCTTTTCAAACCGCTGGCAGATGCTGGCTTCGGCCCTGTTCTCCTGGTCGGACGGCATGGCCATGAGGTCGGTCCGTCAGGACTTCAACTTTGAAGGCCCCATGGTCATGGATACCACCTTCCTGGCCGGTCTGAACCAGACCGTCAACAACATGAAGGGCCCGTTGCCTCACACCCAGAAGTTCGAGTTCAAACTGTCCGGCTCTTACCGTATTCCGGTCATTGAGATGGATATCGGATTGAGGTTCAGGTACAACTCAGGCCGGCCGCTGTGGCCGCTTGAGACCTACCCGGTCAATTCACAGTGGGGTTTTGACCCAAATAAAATTGCTAACACCGGCGACAACTACATTGTCTCCATCGACCCGACCAAGCCCTGGTACCTGCCCCACGAAAAGGTGGTTGACCTCAGGTTTGACAAGGCTTTCAGCCTGAAAAAAGCTGGCTACATCAGGCTGGCGGTGGACATCCTGAACCTGTTCAACGAGCACGCGGTGGTAAACGCCGGTTACGGCGGCCCTCACGAGCCGCAGATCGGCCGGGTTTCCGGTATTACCTATCCGTCGAGAAAGATCCGCCTGAATTTCAGCTACGAATTCTAATCGCACCAGCTGCAGACGTCGAGGGGCGTCCGGGATTTTCCCGGGCGCCCCTTTTTTTTTGCCCGGAAACAGGCAAAAAAGCTATAATTGAGTTATGAACAAGAATCAGAGGATCTTTGTTCCTCATAAAAGGGCAATAAGACTTCTGGCGGCCATTTATCTGGTTTTTCTGTTCTCCCTTACCCTAACGGCGGCCAGCCTGCCGGAAAGGTACCGCCGGTGGCTGGAAGAAGAAGTGGTATACATCATCACCCCGAAGGAGAGAGAGGTTTTCTTAAAGCTCCAGACCGACCGGGAAAGGGATATCTTCATCGAAGCCTTCTGGAAGCAGCGCGACCCCAACCCCAGTACCCCGCAGAATGAATTCAGGGAAGAGCATTACCGCCGGTTTAACTACGCCAACCAATTTCTTGGCAGGGGGACCGGAAAGCCCGGCTGGAAGACCGACCAGGGCCGAATTTACATCATTCTCGGTCAGCCCAACAACATCGAGACCTATGAAAACATCATGGGCGTCTATCCCACCCAGGTCTGGTTCTACTACGGCGACCCGCGTTACGGGCTGCCGACCGGTTTTAACGTCATCTTCTTCAAAAAAGAGGGAACGGGCGAATACGTCCTGTACTCGCCCTCAGACCACGGCCCCCAGGCCCTGGTGGCCGATTACATGTACAACGCCCGCGATGCCCGCGACGCCTACCAGAGGCTACACCAGCTTTCGCCCAACCTGGCCGAGCAATCGCTGAGCCTTATTCCGGGCGAGCACCTGGAGCCCGGGGTCATCAACCTGGCTTCCAACCGGTTGCTGGCCACGATAATGTCTTTGCCGCAGCGCAAGGTGGAGGATGCCTACGCCGAGGCCTGGTTCCGGCACAAGGACATGATCGAAGTCGAGTACAGCACCAACTACATCCGGTCCGATTTTGAAGTCTGGACGGTGCGCAGCGGACAGGGCCACTACCTGGTTCATTACTCGGTGGAGCCGGCCAAGCTGTCGGTCAGCCAGGACGGCCAGAATTACCTGGTGCGTTTTGACCTCAACGGCCGGGTCTCAGATGATACGGGCCGGACCATCTACCAGTTTGACAGAAGCATTCCCCTGAACTTAACCCGGGAAGAACTGGCCGAGATAGGGAAAAGGGCGGTGGCCTTCCAGGATGTCTTTCCCCTCGTTCCCGGAAATTATACCCTGGACCTGCTTATTAAAAACCCGGTTTCGCGGGAATTTTCCAGCTTTTCAAGGAAGCTGGTGCTGCCGGATAATACCGGCCTACCGGAAATCGGCCAGGTTTTGCTGGCCTATGGCCAGCTTGAAGCCAAGGGTAGCAGTGGCCTGGCCCCGTACCAGGTAGGCGATAAGCAGCTTCTCAGCCGGAGCCTCAAATCATTTACCGCTTCCGATCCCCTGGTGGCCTGTGTTCAGCTCTCCGGCTTGAACGAGGAGTTGAAGAAGAAGTCCAGCCTGAAAATTTCCCTGCTGTTTGAAGGCCAGGCGGTTCAGAGCAGGGATCGGCCTGTCCGGGAAGCTTCACCGGAGGGTTTGATTATTGAATCGATTCCGCTGGCCGGACTGAAGCCCGGCTATTACAGCCTGACAGCTGACCTGGTGTTCGGTGGTCAGCTCCGGGACAGCCGCCGGGCTGAACTGGAGATTTCTCCTCTGGCCAGTCTGCCGGCGCCAATCCTGGTGTCGAGGGCGGTGCTGACCGAGGCCGATGAGCTTCTGGCCACCGGAATCCAGCTCTTAAACAGCGGCAAAATTCAAGAAGCCTCGGAACGCCTGAACCGGGCCTACTACCTGAAGCCGGGACCGGTCGCTGCCCTGGCCCTATCAGAGGCCCTCTTCAGGAAGGGAGAATTTCAGCGGGTAATAGAATTGCTCGGGCCCTATGACCAGCCTGAAGCTCCGGCCGAGCTGGTCTCCCTGCTGGGCCGGGCCTTTCATTCCCTGAACCAGCCGGCCAGGGCCGCCGTCTACTACGAACAGTACCTCAATCGCTTCGGGGTTAACCTGGAAATCCTGAACTTTCTGGGAAGCTGCTATTACCAGATGGGCGACAGGGAAAAGGCTCTGGCTCTCTGGGAAAAATCACTCGGCCTGAACCCCGACCAGGAGAAACTTAGAGAACTGGTCAATTCTTTAAAAAAGAAATAGAAATAAGGGAATCAAAGCAGGAATTCTTCCCGGATAAAGCCCAATTTCCGGCCTGGATTTTCTGGTATTATTTTTTTCCGGCTCCGATCTCTCATCGCCAGGATAATAACGGTTGATATTTCTGACAACATCCAGGAACTGGATTTTTCAGATCCAGGGCCCTATTTTGTCTGGCCTGGCGCTATTCAGTTCTTATTTATCTTTCACTCAAAACTTCTTAACTTCCGTGGTTTTGACTTTCCAGCCCTTAATTCGCACTTCCGGCTCGTCGCCCTCCAGGTCTTCGCCGAAGAAATAGCCCTTAACCGTGCGCCTTTCTCCGGGCAGCAAGGAAATGTAGTTGTCTTCGAGAAAGATGGGAACGACGGATTTCTGCCTCAATTTTTTTATGACCTGGATTTCCAGGTTGAAGGCCAGGTGCGGGCTTGGGTTGTGCAGCTCGATGGTCAGATTCCTGATGAGGTCTTTTCCTTCCAACTTCCACCTGTACCTGACCTGCGATTCGGGCAGGTTATTCAGGGCTTTAAGGTCGGCGTATTTTTTGACCGGGGTGACATACCAGGTCGTCTTTTCGAAATCCAGGACATCTGGCTCCCGGCTGAGGACATAGAAGTTGTGGTCTTCAAGCGACTGCTTGGGCCCGATGATTCTCAGGTCCAGGAAATAAATGCCGGTCAGGTCGGGCATCTCCGGCAGTCGGGTCAACACGGTCTTGCCGTCCGCTTCCAGCACCAGCGGGAATTCCTGCCTGAATCTTTCCTTGAGGCCCAGGTCGAAGACCCGGACCAGGGCGTTAAGTTTTTCAGCCTTGACCGCCGACAGGTTGGAGGCAATGATTTCATGGGTTTCGTGGTCATAGATCAGGTGGACCGGGGTGTTGGCCTTCCTGGCCCCGTAAAAAGCCCCGGTGGGCATGAGATAGTAATCGTAGAGCTGCCACCAGAGCTTGGGCCAGGCCGAGTTGTACATCCACTGGATTATTCCGGTGGCCAGGGGACGGCGGGCCACGAAGGCCTCAAACATGCCCCGCATGGCTTCGTAGTTGAGGAACTGGGCCTTATCGCAGTACTCGGCCACGTTTTCTGGCCAGCCCAGGCGTTCTCGCATGGCCTCGTTGTACCTGTCGAGCGACTTGAACATGCCGCGGGAGCAATGGAAGTTCCAGTATTCGTTCTGCGGCCAGAGAGCCTCTTCCGGAATCATCTTCTTCAGGCTTTCCAGGACCGGCACCTGGGGACCGGGTCCGGTCTCGGTGTTGAAGCCGAAGGCCCCGCCGTTCTTCTTGTCTATGAACCAGTAGTTGGGCGGCACCCAGTCGTAGGGGCCGTTCATCTTGACCCCAGATTTTCCGCTGACCTCGCTCACCTTGGTTCCGGTGGAATTAAGGAATGGTCGGGTCGGGTCGTCTTCGGCCAGGATTTTAAGGTACTCTTTTTCCAGCTCTGGCTTGGGAACCAGGTCGCTGGCCAGGGCCCAGACAAAAATGCTGGGATGGTTGCGCAGCCAGCGCACCTGGTCGCGGAAGGAAGCGGCCACCAGGGCCATGTCTTCCGGGCTGGTTATGCCTCCGTACCTGGAGTCGGCCGGCTTGCCCAGGTAGTTTTCCCATTCCCAGTGGCAGCTCCAGCCGACCATCAGCAACAGGCCGAGCTCGTCGCACAGGTGGTAAAGCTCCCGGCTGGTTCCCCAGAAACCTTCCAGCCTCAGGGCATTGAGGTTCAGGTGTCGGGCATACATCAGCTCGGCCCGGAGCTTCTTGGACCTGTTATTGAGGAAGAGGTCATCGGTCCAGCCTCCGCCCCGGATTAAGATCTTCTTGCCGTTAAGCAGGTAACCGCGGTGGCCCTGCTCGTTGATGTAGTCCTTTATCTCCCGGATGCCGAAGCGCAGCACCAGCCAGTCGGATACCGGCTGCAGGGCCCTGAACTGGGGCGGGATTCTCATCCGGTCTTTATCCTTTTCCCGGTCCTGGGGTTTTTCCTGTTCTTTCTCCTGGGCCGGAGGCAGGGCGGGTTCAGCGGCGGCCGGCGTCTTGATGGCCGCTTTTTCTTCAGCGGCCGGACCTTTCAGCTTGAAGGCCATGGACAGTAGGTAAAGCTCCGGGCGACCCAGGTCATGCGTCCACCAGACCCGGGGATTGGTCAGAACCAGCTCTTTGTTGGTATCCGGGCTGAACACCACCTTCTGGACTTCCTTGGGGCCCAGCTTGACTTCCCTGGATAGCCTGATATTCTCCAGCTCGATTTCAAGGCTGCCGGTTATCGGGACCTCGGAGTGATTTCTGACTTCGGCCTGAATGGTCAGCCTGGCTTCCTTCAGGGTGGTGGTGTCCAGGCTGGTCTGGACGAAGGGATTTTCGATGGTTACTTCTCCGGTTTGCCTGATTCTAACCGGCCGCCATAAACCCATACTGTTGTCAGCCGGGGCCGGGTTCCAGTCGACAAACCCGATGGTGGGCTCGCCCTTGGCCGGCGGAATTACTTCAATGGCCAGGACGTTTCTCTGGCCGCTTCTGGCCAGCCCGGTGATATCCAGGCGAAAACGCCGGAAGGGGCCGTAAATTTCCGAGGCGTCGGCTACCTTCTGACCGTTCAGCCAGATGTTGGCCCGGTAGTTAACTCCGTCCAGCTCCAGGAAAGTCCGGGTTCGTCCCGGGTAGGCGGGCAGCAGGAACTCGGTCCGGTACCACCAGGAGGTCTGAAAATCTTCAGCCTTGATCTTTTCCAGGTTTTTCCCGAAGAACACGTCTCCGTAGATGTTGTTTTCAACCAGGGTGCCGAGCACCGTGGCCGGGACCTGGGTCGGGTACCAGCGGTCGGTCATTATCCCCGGGCGGGAGAGAGCGGCTCCATCGGTCTGCAGCCGGGCCGAAGACTGGATGAACCAGTCGGTCAGCATCAGCTGAGTTTCCGGGAGCATCATCAGGCTGCTGCGGCGCATGGGGCTCATCTGTCCGCCCGGCTGGGTAAAGGCCGCAGTCGAGTTGAGGAGGAATAAAATCACAACTGATATTATCCCGAACATTATCCGAAGGCTTTTTTTCATCGAGACCTCCTGAGACTTATATTTTACCAGAGCTTATATCTAAAACTTTCACTCTACCCGTAAAGTTACCACTTCCCAGGGCCGCATGCGTAAAGGCTGGGTGACCTGGGCCAGCGGCTCTCCTTTAAGGTTGGAGAAATAGACCTTTCTTCCGAGAAAAAGCAGCCCCTTGAGGTTGATTGTTTCCGGCTGCCCGCCGGCGTTATACAACCTCAAAAGAAGAGCTGGCCTGGTGTCGGCAGCTCCCGCCACGGCTTTCAGCCTGGTGACCACCACCCTTTCCGGCTCGATATTAAGAAGTGGCTGAAGCGGTACCCGGTTTTCATCAACGGGCATGATAACCGGCGGCTGGCAGACTTCAAGGCTCTGCGTCTTGAGCAGGGCCGGGTCCAGCCTGGCATTCAGAAAAAGTGAATAGCGAAGTTCGATTTCGCCTTCCTGGTCAGCCTTATAGTTGGTGTGCCAGTAATTATTTAGGGCATAGGAAATAATGGTGGAGGATGGTTGCAGTTCCTTTTTCCAGGCCCTGGGAAAACCTCCAACACTTCTTTCATCGGTCAGGTCGCCGATTTCAACCAGCGGGGCATCAGGGGTTACCCAGGTCAGGTTGAAATCCGGCCGGCTGAGGCTTACCGCTTTTTGAACTGAGAAGAAGTCCAGACAGGCTCCGGGTATTTCTTCAAAGAAGGGATTGATTGCTCCCCAGCCGAGATCCAGGCGGATTCCGGCCGGAGGCATCCGGAAAGGAAAGGCGAGGTGAACACTTTCCTTTTCCCTGACCTTAATCTTATCCAGGCGATTGATGAAATCTATCCGTCCATTGACACCGTTGATCCTGATAATCGTCCTGAGGCTGTGGCAGCCTGGCGCTTCGAGCTCCAGTTCCAGCGAGGCCACCAGCGGGCCGGCCTCCAGCACTTTGACCTGGCGGACCCTGGCTGGCCGGGCTTTCTCCGGGTCGGTTCCGGGAACATAAAGATAGGCATTGAGCCCCGAGAATTTTTCGGTATCCACCAGCTCCAGGTTTCCGGCCGGTTTGAAAATCAAGCTGCGCACTGCTCCCGTTTCCGGACTGACCTCCAGTCTAAGCAGCTCATTCTCCAGGAAATTCTCTCCGGCCCGGGCCTGGCCGCCGCGCCAGCTTCCGCCTGCCCTGAGGTAGAGGCGGCGGGCAGAAAAAGGCTGAAGCCGGCTGATTTCCACGGCCAGGGAGCCATCGGCCAGCCTCTGCGAAGGCAGGGAGCGGTTGTTTTCGTCCAGGACCAGGTCCAGTCCGGCCGAGAGGTCAGCCGGAATGAAAATTATTTCCGACCTGGTCAGCGAAGTGGTGTTGATTATATCGACTACTCTTCTTCCTGATGAGAGCCGCTCCGGTCCGGGGCTGACCCTGGCTCGCAGCTCCTTTTCCAGGGAATCGGCCAGCCCCAGTCCTTTTTCCAGGATGGACTTCTTGTATTCCCACTGGCGGATGGCATTCTCTCCGTCCGGGTTGGAGACGCTGTCATGGGCTCCCCAGGTATGCTCGTGAAAAAGAGTGACCTGGCGCCAGGCCTCATAAAATTCGGCCGATTTTTTTATGAAGTCTTCCGGGGCCAGGAGCGAATATAGAGTTTCGAGCTGCAGCAGTCGTTCGCTGAGATTCCGGTTCAGGGCGGTTTCCCGGGCGGTGGAGGCGGCCCCGTCTTCCCAGTAGGGAGAAAAATCTCCGCGGACGGCCGGAATTTCTAGGCCGTGTCTTTTTTCCATTTCCAGGAAGAGCTGTTCGCTGGTGGCGATAACCAGGCGGGGTGTCTGGAATTCTTTATTCCAGGCGGCCACTTCCCGGCTGAGGTCCGGGTCGGGTGGCCCGTTGTCTCCGCCCACGGTATAGCGGACCTGCACCAGGGAGTAAGGATAGTTCTTGCCCTCCAGCTCGGCCACGTATTCCAGGATTTCTCTTTTCTTGTCGACCCGGAAATTTCCCAGGTTCAGGCCGTGAAACCAGGAATAGCCGCGGCCGGCCATCCAGAAAAGAATTTTTTCCTGGCCGGAGGGTGAAACCCAGTAAAAAGGCCGGTCAGCCCAGGTCTTTAAGGCCCAGCCGACCCGGTCGCCGCCGTCGGGCAGGATGGGCATGTAGTTGGGTCCGCTGGAAAGATAACGGACCCCGGCCAGGGCCAGGGCCGGCACAAAGGACCAGCTGTAACTGGGAATATCGGTGATCATGGCCGAGGTTACCGGCGGAAAACCACGGGCCTCCAGCTCCCGGGCAAAAGCCGTGAGTTCCAGCAATTCTTCAGGGTGGCCGAGCCCGGTCAGCTGGTTGGCCAGCGTGGCCTGAAGTCCTATCCAGCCGTTCTTTACGGCCCGTAATAACCGTTCTTTTTTTTGTTCATCCGCCTGTCTCAGGTAGGTTTCAACCGGCCAGAGCTGCTCAACATTCCACTTAAACCTGGCTTCCGGCGGCAGGCTCTGTGATTTTTCGGCCAGCTCGATGGCGGTTTCTATGTTCTGCCACTGCTTTCTTTCCACCTCTTCCTGGTAATCGGAATAGCCGATGTCCAGGTGGGAGTGGGGGAGAAGCCATAATTCCATCGTGCGGACTGGCTTCTGTTCGGCGCTTGCCTTGAAGAGCTGTTCTTTGCCCTTAAGAATGACGGCTTCAACCCGGGTCGGGCTGCTGACCGGCTCGGTCTCCAGGTAGAGCTGGTTATAACCGGTCTGGAGAACTTTTGAAACGGAAAGATTCCGACCCAGCCTGACCTGGACGGATACTGGCGGACCAAAATGGCTTACCTCCAGCAGCAGAGGTTGCCGCGGCGGCCTGGTGTTGAGGATGGCCGGCAGGGCTTTAAGGCGGGCCCAGGAGGAAAGCGGCTGTTCAAAGACCATCACCCAGTCCGAACTTCCGCCGCTCTCGGCCGTAAGTTCCAGCCTCAGCGGTTGTCCCGGTTTCAGGAAAGGCCGCGGAACGGTCAGGAAGAAATAGCCGAAGAGCTCGTCGAACTGGTCGACCAGGGCCGTCCTGAAAGAAAGTCTAAGACCTTCCGGGCTGGAAACGGTCCACTCTTTTCTGGCCGAGCTGGCCGAGGTGGTAAATTCCAGGGTTCCAGCCTCATCGACCTTAAGATAAAAGCGATGGCTGCCCTTGGCCGTGGCCAGGCCTCCCATGAAGACAAAGACCGCACTGGAAGCACTGAAATCGGCCGGCACCAGCTGTGTTTCCCAGACCGCTTTCATGGTGCCGTCGCTGGCCCTGACCAGCAGGGCGGGGAGCTGCCCGGGATAGGGTGAATGGTAATAAAGTTTCTGGCTGTCTATGGTTTTCTGGTAGCCATTAAGCCAGGTTTCGCCCCGGGGCTGGGCCATAAGCCCGCACAGGGCCACCATAACTATTGAAATAATTACCAGGACCTGGCGGAAGCTTGAATATCTTTTCATGCTAACCAATCTATCCTGTATTTTTGGTTCTATTTATATCATAAAATTTCCGGTCAGAGCCGACCGGTCGCCTCAGGCCAACTTCCTGATGATGCTCTTGATTTCTTTCTTGAAACGTTCTATCAAGCGCCGGCTGCGAACCGCCGACCGGGATTCAGCCAGCAGCCTGATGATTGGCTCGGTGTTGGACGGCCTGATGTGAACCCAGGAGTCGGGCCAGCTGATTTTAAGGCCATCCAGGGTGGAAATCTTCTCGGACTGGTAGCGTCGTCTCAGTTCCACCACCGCCCGGAAGGCCAGCTCAGCGGGGCAGTCCATTTTATCCTTCAGCAGGTGATACTTTTTAAATTCGGCAGCCAGGGAGGAGAGCGGCTTCTGGCTTTCGGCCAGCATTTCCAGAACCAGGCCGGCCGCGGTTAGCGAATCCCGGCAGGGATGGATTTCCGGCCAGATGACCCCGCCGTTTCCTTCGCCGCCAATCACTGCGCCCTCGTCCAGCATGGCCTCGACCACGTTGATTTCTCCGATTCTCGTCCTGATGACCGGAACCCGGTACCTGGCGGCCAGGTCGTCTATGGCCATGGAGGCCGAGAGGTTCACGGCTACCGGGCCCCGCTTTTTTCCGAGCACGTGGGCCACGGCCAGGGCCAGGGTCAGGTCTTCGCCCAGGGCTCGGCCCTTCTCGTCGACCAGGGCCAGTCGGTCGGCGTCGGCATCCTGGGCCAGGCCCAGGTCAGCCCTGAATTCCTTAACCCGGCGGCAAAGTTCACCCAGGTTTTCCGGGACCGGCTCCGACTGGTGGGCAAAGTGGCCGCTGAGGTCGGTATTGATGAGCAGGGTCTCGCAGCCCAGTTCTCGCAGAAGCTGGGGCAGGAGCGTGGCCCCGGCTCCGTTGGCGCAATCGGCCACCACCCGGAAGCCGCGGCTGCGGATGGCCCTGACTTTTAGCCGCGACAGGATCTTTTCCAGGTGCAGCTCCCCGGCGTTTTTTTCAGGCCGAGGGGACTTGATTCTCTCCGCGGCCACGAAGGTGAACTCGCCCTGGTGGAAGATGTCCAGGAATTCCTCCACCTGGGAGCGGCGGAGGTAAAGCCCTTCAGGCCCTATGAACTTAAGCCCGTTCCATTCCGGCGGGTTATGACTGGCGGTCACCACCACCGCCCCCCGGGCCTGTTTCTCGTGGGTTAGAAACAGGATGGTGGGAATCGGCAGCACGCCGACTTCAACCGGCTGGCAGCCGGTGGCCAGCAGTCCGCTGAGCACAGCTTTTTTAAGCATAGTGCCCGAGGGCCTGGTATCCTGGCCAACCAGCACCTGCCCCGGGCCGAGGTAGGTGCCGAAGGCCGAGGCGAACCTGGCCGCAATCTGCGGAGTCAGGCTTTCGCCGATAATCCCCCTGACACCGGAGATGCTGACCTTGAGCGGCAATCTTTTTTTCATCTTTTTTACCCGAGCAACCGGTTTAGGAAAGCCACCACCTTGTCCACCTCAAGCTGGGCCCTGGTCGCAGACGGGCTTTCGGCAATTATCCTGATGAGTGGCTCGGTGCTGGAAGCCCTGATGTGGACCCAGGCATCCTTCAAGCTAACATGCAGCCCGTCAAGGGAATTAACTTCGGCCCGGGGATAGAGTTTTCGAGTTTCAGCCACCAGCGAATGCAGCCGATGGGGCGGACAGACTATTTTATCCTTGACGATGTGATAACGGGGAATAACCCTGACCAGCTCGGAGAGCTTTTTCTGCTGAACGGCCATGGCTTCCAGGACCAAACCCATGACCGCAAAACCATCAAAGGCCGGCTGAAAATTGCGTAAGGCCACTCCGCCGCTGCCCTCGCCGGCCAGGGCTCCATCTTCCTGGAGCATGACCTGGATGAGAGCAGATTGGCCGACTCTCGTTCTGATAACCGGAACTCCATGCTTTTCAGCCACGGCTTCAATCATCCTGGAGGTGGAAAGACTGGTGATGACCGGGCCCGGCTGCTGCTGCAGGTAATAACCGGCCACAACCGGCAGGGTATATTCTTCAGACAGAGTTTCGCCGGTCTCGGTCACCAGCGCGATTCGGCTGGCGTCGCTGTTGAGAAGAAAGCCCAGGTTGGCCCCGGTAGCTCTGACCAGGGAGGCTACCTCGCCGGCGTTTCGGGGGCGTGGTTCCGGGTCGTGGGGGAAATAACCGCTGGGCTCGTTGTTCACGGCTACAAGCTCGCAGCCGAGTGCCTGGAAAAACTTGTTGACCAGCCCGGCCCCGGCTCCGTTACAGGGGTCGACCACCACCTTGAACCTGGCCCGGGCTATTTCTTCAGTACATAACTTTTGGCTCAGCCAGGAGAAATAGACTTCCTCCGGGTTCACCTCGTTGATGACGGCCGGGGACTTTTTGAGCTTCTGGTGGGCAAAACGCCCCAGGTGGTAGATATCGAGCAGCTCCGAGCCCTGGAATTCGTTGAGATAGGTGCCCTGGCTGTTGATAAAGTTCAGGGCATTCCACTCGGCCGGGTTATGTCCGGCGGTGATGGAAATAGCCCCGGCCGCCCGGTGCTGCCTTACCAGGAACTGGATGACCGGAGTGGGGCAGATACCGAGATTTCTGACTTCATGCCCGGTGGAGAGAAGGGCCGCAACCGCCGCTTCCTGCACCATCAGCCCTGATTTCCGGCTGTCCCGGCCGACCAGAACCGTTCCGGCGGGGAGCATGGTGCCAAAGGCCGAGGCAAAATCGATGACCAGTTCCGGGGTGATGGTCTGGCCGACGATACCGCGGACCCCGGACAGGTTGAGTTTTAGCAATTTCATGGCTGAATGTAATCAATTTACCATCAGACCCCTTTTTAATCAATTGAATTAACCCCGGGGCCCGGCCCGGCAGCCCCGGTCAGCCTTCTCAGGGGAAAAATCTCTTTGTGGCCTGGATTCGCTGGCTCTGAATTGAACTCGATGGGAATCAGCCTGGAGCTTCTATTTCGGGGCAGGTCTGACTGAAAAGTTTGGTTACATAATTAAGCAGGCTTTATTTTTTTCCCCGGTCGGTTTTTGCTCAGGTAAAAAAAGGTTAAATAAGAACCAACAATTTAGCTCCGGCTGCTCTTATAAACTGGCCATGAGTGGCCATATGATAGTAAAGTCAGCAACCGCCCGGCGGATTCTTTTATTCAATTTTCTCGATAAACACAGTTACCAGGAATAAATTCTTCTCCACAATTCTTTTCAATAAATTATGTTGCCCGGTGGAAACCTAAGATGTCTTAAAAGGACGGACCCTCCGGGCTGCCGGCTTCCTGGCGTAATCCATCAGGATGCAGGACATCAACTTTATGCCGATTCCGATCGCTTTTTCATCGGCCATGAAGGTGGGGGAGTGGACTGAAGTCTTTTCCAGGTGGGGCGGGACCACGCCCAGTGATAGCATCACCGCCGGAATTTCCCGGGCGAAATAGCTGAAATCCTCGCCACCCATCTCCGGCCGGTCCTCGATCAGCCTGTCCGCTCCGCCCAGGACAGCTTCGGCCGTGGGCAGGATGGCCTGCAGCAATTCGGGATGGTTGTAGAGAGATGGCGTTCCAAACTGGTAGTCCAGCTCGAAAGGCGCCCCGTGAGACTGGCAGATGCCGGTAATGGTCCTGGTAATTTTTTCCTTGAGCCGCTCCCGCTGCTCGTCGCCGTAACTTCTGACGGTGGCCCGGAGCTCGGCTTTTTCCGGAATGATGTTGGTGGCCGTCCCGGCATGAAAATAGCCGACGGTGATGACGGTATGGTCGTGAACATCTATTTCCCGGCTGATCATGGCCTGCAGGGCCAGGACCACGTGGCTTCCGACCACGATCGGGTCGACGCACTGGTCGGGGTTAGCTCCGTGGCAACCTTCAGAATTAATATTCAGGAAAAAGGTATCGCAGTTGGCCCCGGAATAGCCAGAAACATAATGAACATAACCGGCCTTGAGGGTATCATCCACGTGAAAGGCAAAAATGGCCTCGGGCCGGTAGTCGCGGAAAACTCCGTCCTGGAGCATTTTCTGGGCACCGTCGCCCCATTCCTCGGCCGGCTGGGCAATGAACAGGATGGTGCCCGGGACCTGGCTTTTCATCTGGCTCAGGACCGAGGCCACGCCCAGAAGCATGGCCGTGTGGATATCGTGACCGCAGGCGTGCATCAGTCCGGTCTCCTGGCCGTTTCGCATGACCTTTTCCCTGGAGGCAAAAGGCAGGTCGGTCTCTTCGGTGATGGCCAGGGCATCCATGTCGCCGCGCATGGCCAGGACCGGACCGGGCAGGCCTCCCTTGAGCACACTCAGGACTCCCGTTCCGCCAATTCCTGTCCGGACTTCAAGGCCCAGCTTCCGAAAATAATCGGCCACTATGCCCGCGGTTCTTTTTTCCTGGAAAGCCAGTTCGGGGTGGGCATGGAGGTCCCGCCTGATGGCGATTATTTCCGGCTCAATCCTGGTTGTGAGCTCCTGGATTTTATGGTAATAGGCCGGGAGCCTGGCCTGTCGGTCAGCAGGCAGGGAAGCTGAGGCTCCAGGAATAACCGGAAGCAAATATAGCAACGCATAAATTATCAGGATTATTTGGGCCTTCGTTGCAGTTTTCATGGGTCACTCCTGAGAAAAAAAATTCAAGGTTTGATTTTACTTCGGGGTGAGGAAAAAAATACAGAAAAAATTTTTCAACTTTTTCAGCAGAGGGTCGACTAAATGGTTAGGAAATCCTCCCGAGGAGGGCAGGGGAGAAGGACTCTCGGGGGGCGTCCTTCTCCGGCCAATCTTACGCCTTGGATGGAGGCCCTCCTCTTTTTAAATCTCTGCTAATAATATCCAACTTTTTCCTTCAAAAATCAACTGGAAAATTCTCAAAAAATATCTTTTTGTGGACTTGATTTGCCCGGTTATTGTATCATCTTAATACCCTTGAAACGGAGGAAGAAATGGACGTCAAAAAATTCATCGAGCGCCAGGTAGAAGAAATAAAAGAAACGGTAGGCAAGGATAAAGCCATCTCGGCCCTGTCCGGCGGAGTGGACAGCTCGGTGGCCACCCTGCTGGCTCACCGGGCCCTCGGCTCGCAGCTCAAAACCATTTTTATTGACCACGGATTGATGAGAGAGAAAGAGCCGGAAGAGGTCAAGACCGCCTTTGCCCGCCTGGGCATAGACCTGGAAATAGTGGATGCCAGGAACGAGTTTTTCGAAGCCCTCAAGGGCAAGACCGACCCGGAAGACAAGAGAAAGGCCTTCCGGAATACTTTTTACAAGGTCTTCGGCCGCCAGGTCCTGAAGAGCAAGGCCAGGTACCTCATTCAGGGCACCATCGCTGCCGACATCATCGAGACCCGGGGCGGGGTCAAGACCCAGCATAACATCCTGGAACAGATCGGCATTGACCCCGAAAAAGGCTTTGGCTTCAAGATAATCGAGCCCCTGAAAGAACTGTTCAAGCACGAGGTGCGGGAGGTGGGCCGGGCCCTAGGCCTGCCCGAGCTGATTTTCAAGAGGATGCCCTTCCCCGGACCGGCCCTGGCCACCAGGATCATCGGCGAGGTTACCCCGGAGCGGGTGGAGCTGGTCCGCAAGGCCACCAGGATCGTGGAAGAAGAGCTGGCCCCGCTCCAGCCTTTCCAGGCTTTTGCCGTGCTGATGAACGACATGGGAACCGGGGTGGAGGAAGGCCGGAGAAAATTCGGACACATCATCATCGTCAGGTCGGTGGAAAGCCAGGATGCCATGACCGCCCAGCCAACCCCCGTTCCCTGGGATGTCCTGACCAGGCTGGCCAGCCGGATCACCAAGGAGATTCCGTCAGTGGTCCGGGTGGCCTACGAAATCACTCCCAAGCCGCCGGCCACCATCGAATATATCTGACGGGCGGCAGGCGGTGCGGGCCGGGCCGGACCGGTTGTGGTCAGCCATGAGAACCCTGGAAGGATGCGCCCCGGAGGTCAGCCGCTGGCCGCTCAGGCGCCAGCCGGATTTTGAGCTGGCCGATCTCTTGATATATGAACAACCATTCATATATTGCCAAGCCTGAAAGGAGGAACCATGCCCTTCATCGGTAAAAGGAATCCCGACAACCCGACCCTGGGGGTGTTTGTGCCCTGCGACCCCAGGATTGATGAAACATCCAGAACCAGGGCCTTCAACATCGGCCGGATGACCGCCCGGCTGCTGGCCCGCCATCTTCGCCTGCCCGACGGCAGCGCTCCCAACATCTTCTACTGCTCCCACCTGGTGGATTCGGAGAGCACGGCCGATTCCGGGGCCAAAGAAATGAAGGAAGCCGGGGTGACCGGGATCTTCATCGTCCCCGATACCTGGTTTTTCCCGGGGAAATCAGCCCTGGCCCTGACCGCTCATTTCCCGGCCGAAACACCCCTGGCCTGTGTTGGCGGAAATAACGCCCCCAAGCCCGGAGTGGTCGGAATTGACGCCCTGGTCGGGGCCTATGCCCAGACCGGCCGGCTCTGCCAGATGGTAATAGGCAACATGCCCGAAACCGGCCTGGAACCGGAATTCGACCGGCAGACCGCCGAAGAGGTGGTGGACCTCGGTTATGCCATGCTGGCCCGGGTGGCCCTGCGCGGCAAAAGGTACGTGGCCATTGATACCGATTCCATGCAGATGGAAACGGCCCTGAACCATGTCCATGCCGCCAGGAAATTCTTTGGCCTGGAATCGACCCGCGAATCGATGAAGCTCTTTGCCGACATGCTGCATAAAAAGGGCGGCTACGACCCGGAGGAACTTAAAGCCCTGCGGGACTGGGTGGTAAACGTCAAGTTCAGGAACCGGATCTTTACCAACACCGAAGAAATAATAAGAGCCAGGAAAAACCTGCTCACCGGGCTGGACCGGGTGAAACCGCCGGCCCTGTCGGCCGAAGACAGGAAAAAGCTGGACGAGGGCCTGGCCCTGTACCTTATCATCAGGAATTACCTTAAAGACGTCAACGCCGTGGGCGGCGGCTGGACCAGCCAGCTGGCCTGGGGGTCAGACCGGCGCGGAATTCCGTTGACCACGGCCGACATTGCCGAGTCCCTGTTCAACTCAACCGAAGACCACACCGGCAAAAAACCGGTCATTCCCTTTGCCACCGAGAACGACATCCAGGCCCTGCTGACCATGATCTGCTATTGCTACCTGAGCGGCGGCCAGCCGACGCTGTTCATGGATTTCCGCAAGGTCTACGAGCCCTGGGAAATCAGGAAGAAGGCCAAAGAGCTCAAGGTCGACCTGGGTCCGTTTGAGAACGAGGGCTGGATGCAGCGCGGTTTTGTCGATGGCAACAACTCCGGCTCGGCTTCCCTTGATTACGCCGATGAAGCTTTCCTGTTCAAGGCGATTGAATACTACTTCCCGGGGCTGGGATTTTCTGTGAGCTACCTTTCGCCGGCCGGGATCAGGGGCCTGGCCGGGCGCCTGGCCTATTCCGACCTGAGTGGAATGTTCACCATGGTCCAGGGCGAGGCCCAAAGCGTCTCGCTGCCCCCGCTTCTGGCTGAAGAAGTCTGCCGGGCTTCCGATTATTCCTGGCCTCACACCTTTGTGACCTATGACCGGCTGCCGGCCAGCCTGGTCAAGATGGGCATGCCGGCCAACCATTTCCACATGGTCACCGGGCTCAACCGCCGGCGCTGGCAGTACTTCTCCGATTATGCCTGTGTCCTCAATTACCGCTGGGAAAACCAGCCCGAGTATGACCCGGCCCTCGACCGCCCGGTGCCCATGCTCTACCGGCTGAACGGCGGGGAAACCCAGGCCAAGTTGCTGCTGGCCAGGAGGGTGTAGGAAGGGGGCATCCGGACTGTCGCCGTGCACCCGGGAACCAGTCCCGTCGGTTCCCCCCGCTCCAGAGAGCAGGGCCCCCCTCCACTATGGGTACCCGGCGACAGTCCGGATGCTCAGAAGGTCAGCGGAATTAATATTAATTTTATCTTAGCAGCAGGGGACTGTTGCGATGCACCCGGGAACCAATCCCGTCGGTTCTCCCGCTATAGAGAGCAGGGCCCCCCTCCGCTATGGGCACCTGTCGACAGTCCGGATGCCCTGAAGGGCAGAGGAATTAATTATTGATTTTATCTTAGTAGAAGGGGACTATTGCGGTGCACCCGGGAACCAGTCCCGTCGGTTCCCCCGCTCCAGAGAGCGGGACCCCCTCCGCTATGGGTACCCGGCGACAGTCCGTATGCCCTGAAGGTCAGCGGAATTAATTTTAATTTTATCTGGATGTTATCCTGGCAGAAGGGGACTGTTGCCAGGCATCAGGGAATCGGTCCCGTCAGTTTCCTTGCTCCGGAGATTGGGTCTCCCTCTGCTATGGGTGCCTGGCGACAGTCCGTATGCCCTAAATATCGGTTTAGGCATACCCTTGTTTTATCCCGGGCAAAATGATTGACAGAAAAAGGCTAATCTGGTATTTTTTTAGCCTTGTGGCGCTATCGTCTAGAGGCCTAGGACGGGTGGTTCTCAGCCATCAAACCGGGGTTCGAATCCCCGTAGCGCTACTTTTTTTATTTATGGGGTAAAGCGTCCAGTTTGGCCTTGTAGGCTTCCTCGTCCACTATTCCAAAGGTCAGGTCCTTGTTCAGGTTTTCCAGGGCCTGCACGTACTGGTTGTTCTGGTAGGTGGCAGGATTAAGTCTCCAGGTGCTGGGTGGGGAGAAGGTGAAAACGTAATAAACAAAATACTTGTCGTAGGGATAGACCCAGACTTCGGCAGTGTTGGCCTGGATGTCCTCGTTGCTCCGGTCGCCTATTTCCCGGCTGCCGGTGGCTCCCGTGGTCTGCTGGATAGTTGTGGCCCAGTCGGTATTCTGCCGGTAATCGATTTGAGCCGGGGGGCCGTTTAATAGGTAAACCCGGGCCCGGTCGGTATTCCAGGGCTGGGACCTGTTTTCTGTCTTGTAAACCCGCTCTATGTAGGCGATACGGGTATCAAATTGCTCCTTGGCCACGGGCTGTCGGGCTTCCCAGAACAGGGTCTGGAATTGAACCCGCCCTTCGGTGGTGAGTTTTTTGTAAGCTTCCCTTTCAAAATCCTGCATGATGAAGTAGTGCTTGGCATACCAGGAATCCCTTGAAGGCAGCATCCCGACTCCGCAGGCCGCCGAAAGAATAAAAACCAGCGCCAGGACGAAGAGAATTTTTTTATTCATCAATATGCTCCTTTTTCCCTGTTTATAAGTTAACACCCGGGGAAATTAAAGTCAAATTCACGATTGCGTCTCTCTTGGCTGTTTTGCTTCTGCCGTCGGAATTTGTTAGCATAGAGATAAAGAAAAGCAGCATGAAAATTAGGCAGGCTCTTCCAATCCTGGCCTTGGCCCTGATCTCTGGCCTGATTTTTCTCTCCGCTCCCATCAACTTGAAACAGGTCCGGAATTTGAGGGAGTTTCAGAAGGGGGTGGCCTTCACCGGCTATACCCGCGAAGCTTATAATGGCTGGCAGGCCGAAGAGTCCATGCGGAATCTGAAAAAGACCAATGCCACCTGGGTCAGCCTGCTGGCCACGGGTTACCTTGATAATGTTTATTCGACGGTTATCGATTACAGCGGGGCTTACACTCCGAACGACGATTCCGTGGTGCACATGATCAACTATGCCCACCAGCTGGGCCTTAAGGTCATGCTCAAGCCGCACGTCGACCTGCTCAACGACCCCAACCACTGGCGAGGGCAGATTGGCCTGTACTACAACGAGTCGGCCTGGACGCAGTGGTGGAGCTCTTACCGTCAGTTCATACTGCATTACGCCGGAATCGCCGCGGCCACCGGGGCCGAGCAGTTCTGCGTTGGCTGTGAGCTCGACGGCACCGTGGCCCGGGCTCAGGACTGGCGGCAGATTATTGCCGAAATCAGGCAGGTCTACTCCGGGACCCTGGTCTATGCCGATGACCAGGTGGAAAACAGGCCCGAAGCGGTGACCTTCTGGGACGCCCTGGACCTGATCGGGCAGGATCTTTATCCCACTCTGACCTCCAAGACCAATCCCTCGGTTTCCGACCTCTGTTATGGCTGGGCCAGGCTGCTGGTCAAAATCAAGGCGCTCTCAGAGAAATGGGGCGGCAAGCCCGTGCTGATCACCGAAATCGGCTACCGCAGCATTCAGGGGGCGGCCCAGAGTCCCTGGGACTGGCAGAAGGAAGGCCCGGTGGACCTGGTGGTGCAGCGCAAGTGTTACGAGGCTGCTCTGCGCATGGTGGCCGGACGGCCCTACCTGGCCGGCATGTACTGGTGGCAGTGGTTCCCGGACCTTAGCATTGGTGGTCCCGACGATACTTCCTTTTCTCCCTTCGGAAAGCCGGCCGAGCGGGTTTTGCGCTTGCGATTCCTGTTGCCGATGTGACACTTCTTGAGAGAAGTGCTGCCCTTTATCCCCGATTAGGTCAGACCGAATGAATTCACCGGAACCGGTTCCAGTTAAAATTAACTGTTTGACAGGTTGAACCCAGAAAGAAGAAAAAAAATTGATTACTTTAATTTTTAATAATTGCAGGACTGATCCCACGGCCCGGGAAATATATTCTTTTTTATAGCTTTTATATCGCTTGGATTTTTTTTCTGGCTACCGTTCCTATCTCAACTAAATCTTGTGCTACTATCTCGAATATTTTTCCCCCTCCCGATGTCCTCGACATTAGTCGCCGGTTTAAATTGGTCTTTCTTTTGACAAAGCGGCGGCAAACTGATAATTCTTATCTTCCATGGCTTTAACCGACTCCTAAAACCAGGTGGTAATCATGGAAAAACTTATCGATAACGTTAAAAAGAGCTTTGAGAAAAAGTTCGGCCGAAAGCCGTTGCTCCTGGCCTCGCCCGGAAGGATCAACCTGATCGGCGAGCATACCGATTACAACGAGGGCTTCGTGCTGCCCGGGGCCACTGACCGGGCGGTAATTTTCGCCGTGGCTCCGCGTGACGACCGGCGCTGCCGCTTCTATTCGCTGGATTTTGACCAGGATTATGCGACCGACCTGGACCATCTTCATAAGTCGGAGTGGCGCTGGCCGGATTACCTCCAGGGGGTGCTGGACCAGTTTCTTAAGGGCGGCTATGCCATAAGGGGGCTGGACCTGGCCTTCGGTGGTAACGTCCCCATCGGCGGGGGGATGTCATCCTCGGCCGCAGTGGAGGGCGGACTGGCCTTTGCTGTTAACCATCTCTTCGGCCTAAACCTTGACCTGCTGTCGCTGGCCCTGCTGGCCCAGAGAGCCGAGAATGAATTTGTCGGCCTGAGATGTGGCATCATGGACATGTATGCCAACCTTCACGGGCAACCGGGAAAGGTCATGAAAATAGATTGCCGCCACCTGGTCCACGAGTATTATCCTTTTGACCGGTCAGAGCTCAGGGTAATCATCAGCGATACCGGGGTCCGGCGGGAACTGGCCTCTTCCGAGTATAACGTCCGCCGCCGCCAGTGCGAGGAAGGGGTCAGCCTTCTGCGGCGCTATTACCCGGAAATAAAAAGCCTGCGTGATGTCAGCCTGCAGATGCTGGAAGAACACCGGGCGGAATTTGACCCGGTGGTCTGGAAGAGGTGTGCCTATGTCGTCGGAGAAAATGAGCGCGTGGACCTGGCCTGCCAGGACCTCGTCCGGTCAGACTTCATTTCTTTCGGGGAGAGGATGAAGGAATCGCATCGCGGCCTGCGCGATGAATACGAAGTCAGCTCGCCAGAGTTAAACCTGCTGGTGAATTCGGCCCTGAAAATTCCCGGGGTGCTGGGCTCCCGGATGATGGGAGCCGGCTTCGGGGGCTGCACCATCAGCCTGGTAGAAGCCGGGGCCGTTGAGGAATTCAGGTCCAGGGTTTCTGCCGATTACCGGCGGGAAACCGGGCGTGAACCGGCCATCCACGTGGTCAGGATCGAAGCCGGGACCAGGATTCTTGAAGGCTAAAAATTTTTCGGGGGAAGGGGTGTGAAGGCTCTGGGCCTGCCGTTTGACCCGCTGCGGCGGTCGATCCAGGTGGAAAACCTGGTCATGGATTCCGGCCGCAGGAAGTATTACCGCTTCCGACCGGGAGAGTTTTACGGGGGCATAGTAACCGCCGATGCCATCGGCTGTTCTTTTCTCTGTGCCTACTGCTGGAACTATAAGAGAAACCTCAACCCGGAACAGGCCGGGTCTTTTTTCTCCCCCGAAGAAGTGGTCAATAAGCTCCTGGCACTGGCCAGAAGATACCGCCTGGGCCAGATTAGAATCAGCGGGGCCGAGCCCATCCTGGGAGAAAAATCGTTCACCCATCTTCTCGAAATCCTGGGTTTATTGTCCCGCCTGGCGCCCGGGCATGTATTTATTCTTGAAACCAACGGCCTCCTGCTGGGAGAAAGGCGAGATTTTGCCCGGGAACTGGGCGGTTTTAAGAAACTGCAGGTCAGGGTTTCACTTAAAGCCACTGACCGCGATAAATTTCAATTGATTACCGGGGCGCTGCGAGATCATTTCTTAAAGCCCATAGCGGCCTTAAAGCACCTTAAGGGCTATGGAGTTAGATGCTGGCCGGCCCTGGCCGCCCGTCTCTTCAGGCCTGAGGAGATCAGAAGCCTGAAGTCGGTGCTGGCTGCCTATTCTGTGGGCGGCCAGCTGGAACTGGAAGAGCTGATTATTTATCCGTTTGTTGAGAAAAACATGAGAGAGCGCGGTCTCAGCTTGCTCTCCCGTGAATCAGACTAGTTGCGATACCGTTTTTTTTTGCGTGTGCCGCACCTTGCCTTTTATCAATACTGTTTATGATTGAAACTCCGGAATTTTTGTTAATTAGTTACGGGGAATAAGCTAAGTTTATGGCGGCATCTCTTGTACTATACCGATAGTCTGACCCTGATGTATATTGGCAGTCGGTTCAGAGATAGCAGTTGCACATGGCTTTTTTATTCCAAAGATAATGGAGCCGCGGAATTTAAAATAGTGGCAGCTCCGGAGGGTTGGAGCTGCCTTTGTCAATACAAGAAGGAGGGTTTTGGGGGAGATTGGCTGGGAAGCTAGGATTCGAACCTAGATAACATGATCCAGAGTCATGTGTCCTACCGTTGGACGACTTCCCAACGCTTGCTTAAATATAGCCAATTTTGGTCGATTTTTCAAGGGCTGGACGCAGATTGAAGGTTGGGGTGCTTGCCTGTATAATAAAAAGCTAAAATTTAGCGGCGGAAAGTATACCGGGATGACCAAGGGCCGGCTTCACTACCTCATAATATTTCTTCTGACGGCTGTTTTCCTGTACTTTTTCTTCAAGAGCGTCCACTGGGACGAGGTCTGGAAGTATCTCCGGGAATTCCGGCTTCCCTTCCTCATCCTGACCATTCTTCTTGGTCCGCTTCACCTGGTGACCAGGTCCATAAGATGGAAATTCCTGCTCTATCCGCTCAAGCCCGATCTCAGGTTCGGGAAGGCGGTCGAGGCCACCACCGTCGGTTTCACCGTGACCCTGCTCTTCCCGGCCAGGGTGGGGGAGGTGGTCCGGCCCATCTACCTGGCCAGGGCCGAGAAACTCAGTGCCGGCTACCTGATGGGAACGATCGTGGTGGAAAGGACTTTTGACCTGTTCACCAACTGCTTTCTTCTGGGGACTTTCCTGCTGACCAGGCCCTTTTTCCGGCACAGCCTGGAACTGGACGCCGAGGACCTAAGCCGTCTCTATTTCTGGGGCAAGCTCGGGCTGGTCCTGGCTGCCGTGCTCTTCCTGATCATCATAACCCTTTACTTTCTGAAGGACCGGGCCAGCGACCTCTTCCGTTTCATCGGCCGTCCCTTCCCGGCCAGGGTCCGGCCGGGCATCGAGAAGTTCGGACAGGAGTTCATTGAGGGCCTGAAGTTCTTCCATTCCTTCTGGCGGCTACTGGGCTATTTTGCCCTGTCCCTGGTGGTCTGGCTGGGGATATCGCTCCTGTACTGGGTCTTTTATACCGGTTACGGCCTGAAAATTCCCTATTTTTTCATTGTCCCCTACATCTTCCTGACCATGATCGGGGCCTCCATTCCCACCCCGGGCATGGCCGGCGGTTTTGATTACTTCAGCAAGCTGGCCCTGACCAGCCTGTACGGGATGGACCCGGACCGGGCGGTGGGCCTGACCATCGTCATCCATTCCCTGCAGTTCGTGGTGACATGCCTCCTCGGTTATGTTATATTATGGAGAAACGGCCTGAGCCTGTTCCAGGCCAGGAAAATGGGAGAAGGACAGAGCTGATGCGCTGCCCCTACTGTGGTTTTCTCGAGAGCAAGGTCATCGACTCCAGGGAAAGCCAGAAAGGCATGTCCATCAGGCGCCGGCGGGAATGCCTGTCCTGTAAAAAACGCTTCACCACCTATGAGCGGCTGGAACAGCTGCCCTACATGGTGGTCAAAAAGGACGGCACCCGGCAGCCCTTTGACAGCCAGAAGCTGCTCCGGGGGATGATGAAGGCCTGCGAAAAGCGGCCCATCCAGATCAGCCAGCTCGAGGAGATCGTGGAAGAAATCGAATCCATTCTCCAGGACCGGCCGGACAAGGAGATGGAATCTTCGGAAATAGGCCAGATAGTCATGGAAAGGCTCAAGGCCCTGGATAAGGTTGCCTACATCCGGTTTGCCTCGGTCTACCGCGAGTTCAAGGATGTGGTAGAATTTAAGCATGTGCTGGAAAACCTGCTTAAAGAAAAATAAAGCCAGCGTTCTCCGACACCCATGAAAAGGAAAATTAAACCGGTAGCCAGAATTTTCAAAGTGGAAACCCAGATCAAGGGCGCCGGCGGCGAGATAATGTTCAGGCGGGAAAGCCTGGGCAGCCCCTACCTGGCCTGGGAGCCGGCGGTTGATGTCTACGAGAAGGATGAGGAAGTGGTGGTGGAGGTGGAAGTGCCCGGAGTATCGGCCAGGAACCTGCGGATTGTCCAGTGGGGCAACCGCCTGGAAGTCAGCGGCCTGAAGAAAGAGGTGGTCGAAGCCTCCCGGCTGCGTTTCCACCGCCTGGAAAGGGAGATGGGTTTCTTTCACAAGGAAATTGTGTTGCCGGTCTGGGTGTCCTCGGAAGACACCCGGGCCTCTCTGGAAAACGGCGTGCTGACCATCGTTCTCAGGAAGCAGCAGAAAACCACCAGAGAAATCGAGGTTAAGGTCCAGACAAGAAAGGACGAAGACCAAGGAGGTTGAGGATGTCCGAGTTCGAAAATTCCCCGGAAGAAGCGGTCAACGGTCTGACCGAAGAGCAGCAGCAGAAACTGCAGGTTCCGGACAAGCTCCCGGTTCTCCTGCTCAGGGACGTGGTGATCTTTCCCTACATGATTGCCCCGCTCTACGTCGGCCGGGAAAAGTCCAAGGCGGCCATAGATTACAGCCTGTCCACCAACCGCATGATCCTGCTGCTCACCCAGAAGGACATGGAGATCGAAGAGCCCAAGCGGGAAGACGTCTTTGAGGTGGGCACGGTGGCCCTCATCATGCGCATGCTGAAGCTGCCCGACGGGCGCATCAGGATTCTGGCCCAGGGCCTGGTCCGGGCCAAAATTGAGACCTTCGAGGACGAAGGACCTTTCATCCAGGCCAGGATAGTTACCCTGCAGGAGCCCGAGCCGGCCGAGAAATCCATTGAGCTCGAAGCCCTGATCAGGAATGTCCGCTCCGGCCTGGAAAAAGCCACCTCCCTGGGTAAGTCCATCCAGCCTGAAATCCTGGTCATTGCCGCCAACCTGGAGGACCCGGGTCGGCTGGCCGACCTGACCGCCTCCAACCTGGAGCTCAAGGTCAAGGAGGCCCAGGAAGTCCTGGAAATTGTCGACCCGGTGCTGAGGCTGAAGCGGGTCTACGAGCTTTTGGTCCGCGAGCTGGAGCTCCTGGAGATGCAGTCCAAGATTTCCAACGAGGCCCGGGGTGAGCTGGACAAGCTCCAGCGCCAGTACTTTCTGCGGCAGCAGATGAAGGCCATCCAGAAGGAGCTGGGCGAAGGCTCCGAGCTTCAGGAAGAAATCAAGGCTTACCAGGAGAAGCTGAAAAAGCTAAGGGTCAGCGACGAGGTGCGGGAGGAACTGGAAAAACAGATCAGCCGCCTGGGCCAGATGCACCCGGAGTCAGCCGAAACGGCCGTTATCAGGAATTACCTGGACTGGATGTTCTCTCTGCCCTGGGACATCAGCACCAAGGACAACCTGGACCTGAAGATGGCCAAGAAGATCCTGGACGAAGACCATTACGGCCTGGAGAAGGTCAAGGAAAGAATCATAGAGTACCTGAGCGTCAGGAAGCTTTCCAAGAAGCTCAAGGGGCCCATCCTGTGCTTTGTGGGGCCGCCGGGCGTGGGCAAGACCTCGCTCGGGAAGTCAATCGCCCGGGCCCTGGGACGGAAGTTTGTCCGGATTTCCCTGGGCGGCGTTCATGACGAAGCGGAAATCCGCGGCCACCGCCGGACCTACGTCGGGGCCATGCCCGGAAAAATCATCCAGGGCCTGCGCCGGGCCGGTTCCAACAACCCGGTCTTCATGATGGACGAGGTGGATAAGATCGGGGCTGATTTCCGGGGCGACCCGTCCTCGGCCCTGCTGGAAGTGCTCGACCCCGAACAGAACAACAGCTTCCTCGACCATTACCTGGGAGTGCCCTTCGACCTGTCCCGGGTCATGTTCATCACCACGGCCAACCTGCTCGACCCCATCCAGCCGGCCTTCCGCGACCGGATGGAGGTCATCGAGCTTCCCGGCTATACCGAGGAAGAGAAGCTGCAGATTGCCATCCGGCATTTAATCCCCAAGCAGATTGCCGAGCACGCCTTAAAGCCCGAAGCCATCGACATTTCCGAGGCGGCGGTTAAGGCCATAATTTCCCAGTACACCCGGGAAGCCGGCGTCCGCAACCTGGAGAGGGAAATTGCCACTGTCTGTCGCAAGGTGGCCCGGCAGATAGCCGAGGGGAAAAAGAGAAAAGTGAGGGTCACCGCCCAGAACGTGGAAAAGTTCCTGGGCCCGCCCAAAATTTTCCGCGACCAGCTCACCAAGAAAGACCAGGTGGGCGTGGCCACCGGCGTGGCCTGGACGGCCGCCGGCGGCGAAATTCTGTTTGTCGAAGCCACCAGGATGCAGGGCAAGGGCAACCTGATGCTGACCGGCTCCCTGGGCGAGGTCATGAAGGAATCGGCCCAGGCCGCCCTGAGCTATGCCCGGGCCCACGCCAGGGAATTCGGCATCGACCCCAGGATTTTCATGGAGAATGATTTTCATATTCACATACCGGAAGGGGCCATTCCCAAGGACGGGCCCTCGGCCGGGGTGACTATCGCCACCGCCTTCATCTCGGTCTGCACCAACATCCCGGTGCGCTGGAACGTGGCCATGACCGGAGAGATTACCCTGAGGGGAAACGTCCTGCCGGTGGGCGGGATAAAAGAAAAGGTCCTGGCCGCCCAGAGGGCCGGCATCAAGAAGATGATACTGCCGCTCCCCAATAAAAAGGATCTGGTCGATATCCCGGCCAAGATCCGCCAGGAAATGCAGTTCATCTTCGTGGAAGATATCAAGCAGGTCTTCCGGGAAGCCCTGGCCCGGCCTTTTACTCAGGATGTGGTGGTCGGGGCTAAGACGAAGCGGCGGAAAAAGGGTGCCGGCCGGAAGAAAGGCTGAGCCTCCAAATCAGGTTGAACTGGAAATCTGCCCCGGGACTACTCCTGGATTATGCTGGGGACAGCATTATTCTGACTTGAAGTTAAGCCGTCGCCCCGCTGCCGGAATGAGAAACCCGGGCTCCCGCGGCACTTATTCTCTGTGACTTTTCAGCCCAGGAAGTTGCCCTCAAAAACCAGCTGGGCCGGCCCGGTCTGGAAGATCCGGTCTTTTTCCCACTCGACCACCAGCGAGCCCATGCTGGTCCAGACCCGGACCTTTCTTTCGGTCAGGCCCTTGAGGATGGCGGCCACGGCCGCGGCACAGGAGCCGCTGCCCGAGCTCAGGGTTTCGCCCACGCCCCTTTCCCAGAACAGGACCTCTATTTCCTGGCGGTTGAGAACCCGGATGAATTCCACGTTGGTCCTGTGGGGAAAGAAAGGATGGTGCTCCAGCTCCTGGCCCACCTGGTGCCACTCGATCCTGGCCGGGAAGAATCTTTCCACGAAGATGTCGCAGTGGGGGTTGCCGACCGAAACGCAGGTGATTTGGTAAACCCGGCGGTTGATGGACAGGGGATAGTCAATTATGTACTCATGCTCCTGGCCGTCGTCAAAGGGAATGTCGCGGGAAGAGAAACGAGGTTCGCCCATCTCGGTTCGGAGCTCAAATGAATGGCCGTCCCGCTGTACCAGGTTGCAGGAACGTTCCCCGGCCACCGTTTCAAAGATAACGTTGGTTCCATTTACCCGTTGCCGGTGGAAGAGGTAGGCCGCGGCGCAGCGCAGGCCGTTGCCCGAAATCTCGGCCTCGGAGCCATCGGCATTGAAGATGCGGAAGCCATAGCGGTCGGCCTGCCCTTTCACCTGTTTTAATAGCAGCAGGCCGTCGGCCCCGACACCGGTATGGCGATCGCACATCCGCCGGGATATTTCCGGCAGGTCGGCTTCCTCCACCCGGGGTGGATCTTCCACCACCAGGAAATCGTTTCCCAGGGCGTGAAGCTTGGCAAACTGCATCAGGGTACTCTCAGGGTCACGATAAAATCTATCTTTTCACCGTCACTTTCTCGGCGCACCAGCAGGATGATTTCCTCCCCGGACTCGGTCTTTTTCAGGATGTCCTGGAATTCCTTGACCGAGCCGACCTTGACCCGGTTGACTTCCAGGATGATATCTCCGGTCTGGAGTCCGGCCCTGGCCGCCGGGCTGTACTGTCTGACCTCGGTGATCAGCAGGCCCTCGGTGGTGCTCAGGCCGTAGCGCCTGGCCAGCGACGGGGTGATGGCCGTCAGCCCCAGGCCGACATCCTTGTCCAGGCTTTCTTTCGGGCCGGGGGTTTCTGCCGGTTCCAGCTCGTCCAGCCGGGCCTTGACCGTCATTTCCTTGCCATCGCGGATGATTTTTATGGTCACCAGGTCGCCGGGCTGCAGGTCGGCCACCTTGAACCGGAGATCCTTCCAGCTTTCCACCGGCTGGTTGTTGATTTCCACGATGACGTCATATTTCTTGAGGCCGGCTTTCTCGGCCGGACCCTCGGGTTCGACCTGGGAGATGATGACGCCCTTGCTGACCTTGAGGTTAAACTGCTTCTTCATCGACTCGGTGATGTCGGTGCCGCGCAGGCCCAGGCGACCCCGAACCACCCGTCCCTTTTCCTTGAGCTGGGCCACGACCTTCTTGGCCAGGTCGGAGGGAATGGCGAAGCCAATGCCGATGTTGCCCCCGCTCGGGCTCAGGATGTTGCTGTTGATGCCGATAACCTCGCCCTTGAGATTGATCAGCGGCCCGCCGCTGTTGCCGCGGTTAATGGCGGCATCGGTCTGGATGAAGTCCTGGTAGGTCGGGGTATTGGCCCCCAGTCCCAGCTGGCGTCCCTTGGCGCTGATTATTCCGGCAGTGACCGTGTGCTCCATCCCGAAGGGGTTGCCTATGGCCAGCACCCATTCCCCGACCTTTATGGCCGAGGAATTGCCCAGGACGGCATAGGGAAAATTCTTGCCTTCAACCTTGAGCAGGGCCAGGTCGGTAGCTGCGTCCTGGCCAACGTTCTTGGCCTCGTATTCTTTGCCGTCTATGGTGGTAATGCTCACCTTGACGGACTTTTCGACGATGTGGTTATTGGTCAGTATGTATCCATCGGGGGAAATGAAAAAACCAGAACCTTCAGCCTGGGAACGAAACTCGCGTTGCTGCCGATCACGGGAACGGGGCGGGTTGCCGAAGAACCTGTCCCAGAAATCCTGGAACGGCCAGTCTTCCTCAAAGCCAAAGGCTGGCACCTGTTCCACTCTCTCGGCCACCACCCTGACCACGGCCGGGCCGACTTTTTCGGCCACGCTGACAAAATCCTGGCTGGAGACAACTTCCGGGGCCGGCAGGCTTCTTTCAGCCGCCAGCAGGTGATTGTTCAGGGCCGGGCCCGGTTTATTAGCAGGTGTGACCGGAGCCGGCTTTTCCGGCGACAGCAGAAAGTATCCGGCAATAAGAAATCCCGCCAGAAAACTGATGGCGCCGATCCACAGGTATTTCTTCATTTTGAGCCTCCCTCGAAGATAATTAAAATTAACATAACCAGCCAAAAAATTCAACGGAACCAGACGCTGGCCCGATTTACTGAATAACCAGCAGAGCGGCCCGATAGTTGCATTGACTGCAATTCGTCGGTAAGATAAGAGAACAAAGAGAACGTTATCATGCAAGAAAAAGGCCGGCCACAGGGGAAAAAGAAGTCCCGGGGACTATTTATCGTCTTCGAGGGAATTGACGGCTCAGGCAAGTCCACCCAGGTGGAACGCCTGGCCCGGAGGCTGCGCCGCCGCGGCCTGGAAGTGGTTACCCTGAGGGAACCGACCCAGGGCAAATGGGGAAAGAAGATAAGGGAGCTCTCCCGGACCAGCGGCTCGGTCACTCCCGAAGAAGAGCTCGAGCTCTTTATCCGGGACCGCCGGGAAAACGTGGTGAAAAACATCCGACCGGCCCTCGAAGCCGGAAAGACAGTAATCCTTGACCGTTATTATTTTTCCACCCTGGCTTACCAGGGGGCCCGGGGGCTTGACCTGGAAGAAATCAGGCGTAGGCACAGGAAATTTGCCGTGGTTCCCGACCTGGTGTTCATCCTGGATGTCCCGGTCTCTACCGGCCTGCGCCGCATCAAGGACAGGCCAATCATCTACGGGCATTTTGAGGAAAAAGAATACCTTAAAAAGGTCAGGAAAATATTCCTGTCGTTCCGGGACCCGCAGTGCCTGGTGGTCGACGGCCGGCCTGAGCCGGCAGCCATCCACCGTAAAATCTGGTCGCTCCTCGTGAAGAAATTCCCGGAGCTCAAATAAGCCGGCGGGCATTGTTTTTTTACCCTTTAATCTGATATATTGTCTTTCTTGCTGGCTGTTTAGAGTTTCAGACTGGACCAAGATGCCCGAAAGAAAAAAAATCGTTTTCAAGATCAAGGTTCCAACCTTTAACCGGAAGAAAATAATCAGGGGGCTATTGCTGTCGCTGCTGCTCCTGGTGGCCCTGGCCCTGGGCGGGATGTTCGGAGCCTACCTGGCCATTAAGGAAAACCTTCCGGACGTGGGGGAGCTGGAACAGATCAAGCCCAAAATAATATCAGTCGTCTACGCCGATGACGGCCAGCCGGCCAAGGAGTTTGCGGCCGAAAGAAGAATTCAGATCCCCTATGAAAAGATTCCCGAAACGCTGAAACAGGCCATCATCGCCACCGAGGACCCGAGGTTTTTTGCCCACAAGGGCATAGATTACCGCGGCATAATGAGGGCCCTTAAGGAGGATTTTTTCAGGATAATCCTGGGCAAGACCAGGTTGCATGGGGGGAGCACCATCACCCAGCAGCTGGCCCGTAGCCTGTTCCTTTATCCCCAGCAGACCATCCGCCGCAAGCTCAAGGAAATGTTCGTGGCCATGGAAATCGAGCGGCGTTATACCAAGGAAAAAATCCTGGAACTCTACTGCAACCAGTTTTACCTGGGCCATGGAACCTGGGGAGTGGAATCGGCGGCCCAGCTCTATTTCGGCAAGAGCGCTGCCGAATTAACCCTGCCGGAGGCGGCCCTGATTGCCGGTATATTTAGAGGCCCGGCCATCTATTCACCTTATAACAATCCCAAGGTCACCCTGAATCGCCGCAACCACGTTCTGAACCGCCTGGCCGAGGAGGGCTTCATCAGCCGGCAGCAGGCGGAGGAATTCAAGAAGCAGCCGCTGGAAGTCCTGCCGCTGCGCCGGCAGACGGTTGAAGCCGGCTCCTACTTTTACGAGGAAGTAAGGAAGTACATCGAGCGCAAGTACGGCGATGATGTCCTGTACCGCGGCGGCCTTAAAATTTATACCACCCTCAATCTTAACTACCAGAAATACGCCGAGGAGGCGCTGGACCGCGGCCTCAGGGCCCAGGATAAAAAGAACGGCTGGCGAAAGGACAAGCGCAACCTCCTGGCCGAGGGCAAGAACGACCTGGAAAAAATCTGGCTGGATGACTGGGACAGCCTGGCCCCGGTTCCCGGAAAGACGGAACAGGCCATCGTCCTGGAAGCGGGCCGGACCGAGGCCAAGGTCAGGCTCAAGAATTATACGGGCCTGATGACCAGCAAGGGTATTGAGTGGACCAAGGCCCGTTACCTGAATGATTTGATTAAACCCGGTGATGTGATTCTGGTTGAAGTACAATCGGTGGATGAAGTTACCAGGACGGCCCGGGTCAACCTGGACCAGGAACCGGCAGTGGAAGGAGCCTTCATTGCCGTGGACGTGGCTACCGGCCAGATCAAGGCCATGGTCGGCGGTTACTCCTTCAAGCGCAGCCAGTTCAACCGGGCCACCCAGGCCCTGCGCCAGACCGGTTCGGCCATCAAGCCGATTTTCTACACGGCCGCCCTGGAAAAAGGGTTCACCCCGGCCAGCGTCATAGTCGATGAGCCGACCAACTTCGTGGACAAGTGGACCGGCAATCCCTGGACGCCCAAGAATTACGACGGCGAGTACCACGGGGCAGTTACCCTGAGGACCGGCCTGGAAGAATCCCGGAACGTGATCACGGCCAAGCTGCTGGACTATATTTCACCTCAGGTGGGAGTGGAATATTGCCGCAAGTTCGGCATTACTTCCACCATTTACCCCTACCTGTCGCTGGCCCTGGGGGCCTTTGAGGTTACCCTGCAGGAACTGGTTTCGGCCTTCAGCGTTTTCCCCAACAAGGGGCTTCGGGCCAGGCCTTATTTTATAATCAAGATTGAGGACAAGGACGGCAACATCCTGGAAGAAAACCTGCCCCAGACCGAAGAGGTCATTTCACCCCAGATTGCCTACATGATGACCTATCTTCTTCAGGGCGTGGTCCAGAGGGGAACCGCGGCCTCGGCCGCTTCCCTGAACTGGCCGCTGGGGGGAAAGACCGGTACCACCAACAAGTTCACCGATGCCTGGTTCATCGGCTTTTCGCCCTCGCTCTGTGCCGGGGCCTGGGTCGGTTATGACACCAAGATAACCCTGGGCAACCGGCAGTCCGGGGCCGTGGTGGCCCTGCCTATCTGGCGGGATTTCTTTGCCCGGGTGATTGAAGATAAGAAAAAAGAATTCCTGGCCACCCAGCCGGCGTCATCTTCAGGGGAGGAAGGTCAAACCGTAACCAACCCGGGAGCCATCCTGATTGAGGATTTTGAGGTCCCGCCCAACCTGGTCTTTGTGACCATCGACAGAAAGACGGGGCTGCTGGCCTCTCCGGTCTGTAAGTATCCATTCCAGGAAGTCTTCCTGCCCGGCACCGAGCCCAACCGCTATTGCTCCCTGCAGGACCACCTGCGGGTCCTGGATTATTATGCGGAACGGAAGGCCAAGGAAGAAAGGGATTAACCCCGCTGCTGGCCGGATGGGATAAAACCGAACAATATATGAATGGTTATTCATATGTTAGCTGGGGCACCGGCAAGAATCTAAAAATCTTTAAGACCCGACTTAAAAATTCATTAAAACCCGGCAGATCAACGGAATGTTCTGGATTTCTAAGCCTGAGAGGTGGGACAAAGTTGATTGTCCCGGTCTCCAGCCCAGTATGATCCAGGCTTTTTATGGATAAGCTGGATACTCCCTTGATAGGCCAGAAATACTCAGGAACCAAGAACCCGAAAATTCATATTTATAGTGGGCCAGGCGGCTGTCCATTGAAATCGCCCGGTCTGGTCCAGAGAATTGCCCGCCCCGATTCGAGTGAATGTCCGGCTTTTCTTTGCCCGCAGCCCTAAGACCGGGGCCTGCCTCTGGCCTTAGCTCTCCAGGGAATTATTTCTTGCGGCTGACCGAACCAGACCTCGATGAGGACGAGCCACGCGAGGAGCCGATTGAACGGGAACCGGAGCCGGAAGAGCCTATCCTGGAGGAGCCAGAGCTTGAAGAGCCGATCCTGGAACCGGAACCGCTCCGGTAAGAGCCGTAACCGGAGCGCGAGGAGCCTGAACTCAGGCCCGGCGAGTTAAGACGGGAAGGAGCATAACGTTCGCTCCGGGGAGCGGTGGATGGCCTGTAGGAAGTGCTGCCATAGCTTCTCGAGCTGGTTCCTGGTCGGCTGTAGCTTCGGCTTGGTGCCGAATAGTCAGACCGATAGCCGCTTGAAGGCCGGCTGACACTTCTGCTGCTGATACTTGAAGATGAAGGATAGGTCTTGATGCTGCGCCCGGTCTCAGGTCCGCTATAAGACCTTGAAGCCACGGCCGAGGGTGAATCATCCTTTTTCTGAATTTTCCTGGGTGTCACCTTGCCCGAGGCAGGAGTGCTTTTTGATGGCCTGGCCGAAGAGGAGCCTTTCTCTCCGCCCTGGCTTTTTGGTTGAATTGATTTTCCCTTTTCGCCAGAAACCTGGGCCGGTCTTTCACCGGACTGGCCAACCGGGCGGAGACTTTCCGGACTGGCCTTGTCCCTGTTCCCGGAAATTCTTCCGGGTGTCTCGCGAAGACCCTGTTTCAGGCCGGCGCCCTGGCTATCCTGCCTGACCAGGACGCGTTTTCCGTCAAGTTTCTCCACCGTCAGCCTGGAGCCTTCCGGACGGAAGGGAAGAGTCCTGCTGGTCATCGTAATTTTCTTGTCCAGGTTGGCCGCTCTCAGGTTTTCCGGCCTCAGGGCAGCCCGGGAAATGTCTCGGGCCCGGAGCTGGTCTTTCCTGACGGCCACCAGGGCCCGGGAATGGATCGGGTAGGCCCCGGTATATCTATCGTAAAAGACGTTGTTGATCACCACCACCGGGTAGCCGTACCAGCCGAGCGGCGCCCAGCAGAAGTAGTCCATGTCCCACCACCAGCTGACCCAGGCCGGCCCCCAGGCATAGTGCGGAATCCAGTACCAGCCGATGCCCACGGCCCAGTGCCACCGTCCATAGTGAAAGGCCACCCAGCCCCAGGGTTCGTAGGGAACCCAGGTCCAGCCGGTCAGCGGCACCCAGACCCAGCGCCCGTAATAGTAGGGGCGCCAGTCATCGGCCACACCCCGCGGCACCCAGACGTAACCGTAAGGGGCAATATAAACCCAGTCACCGTAATCGTTGAGCTCGCCCTCGTACTCGGCCAGGTCTTCGGGCAGGTAACGCCTGGCATAGAGGCGGTTGGTCTGCTGGTCGCGGGCCTGGTTCCAGCGGTCAAACCCGTCGTCAGCCACCGGGCGAAAACCGACCGGCCTGGAGGCAAAGCGGCCCTCGGCCATTTCCAGGCGCTGTTCGCCCTTGACCAGGTAGGAATTCTGCTCGCCGGCTGCTTCCACCAGTCCCTTGAAGACCAGGATCTCGGTGCCCCGGCCCTCTTCAACGTCAATTCTGAAAATGCCTTTTTCCAGGACGTAGAAGGAAGAATCAGGGGTATGAATTTCGATTCCCTTTTCCCGGTTGAGGTTGTTGATGGCGAAATAGACATGGCCCGACCAGACCCGGAACCTGATCAGGTCGTTATCCTTGCGGGGCAGGTTCATGATATCAAGCTTGGTGTCGCTATCGAGCCGCAGGTAGTTGCGGCGGCCGAACTGGATTTCCATCCGGCCGTCGGACGTCCCCAGGCGGTCGCCCTCGGCCACCGGGTCGTTGACCACGGCCTCTTCGTAGCCAATATCAGCCGCTCTCTGGATAAAGGCCTTGCCTTCAAGGAAGCTCACCCGGCCGACCGAGTCGTTGGTATATTTAGTTTCTTCCTGGGGCTGTTCCATCTGGGGCGGCTCTTCCTGGGCCCGGAGTGGGGCGTAGGAAGCCACCAGAAGGATTAATCCCGCGATCAGGAAAAATCTCTTGTTTCTCATCTTAAACTCCTTTACACCCATGATTACTGCATAATTTGTGCCAGTTTTGGGTCCAAATTAACAGGGGAAAATGGGCAATCAGGACCCGGCGGGGTGTCTATTCTGGATGACGCCTGTCATCTAAATTGCCCTAAACCTCAGGTATTTCCTTCCAGTAATTTCGAAAAATCTTTAGATAGGGCCTTATTTCCTCGGCCAGGCCCGGGGGACAGGGGATATCGGGCAGCTGGCGGCGTTTAGCCCCGCTGAGCCTCAGGCAGACCTCTTCCACGCCCTCCTTTAGCTCCTTCAGGTTATAGCCACCTTCCAGGAAGACTACCTGGCGGCCCGAGGCCCAGCGCCCGGCAATCTCGCTCAAAACCTGGCTGATATCACCGCAGCCCTCGGCTGAAAGTTCCATCCGCCCCAGGGGGTCCCACTTCATGATGTCAAAACCGGCTGAGACCAGGACAAACTCCGGCTGATAGCTCTCGGCCACCGGCCAGATGACTTTCTGGAAAATGAAAAGATAATCTTCATCGGACTTGCCAGCCCTGAGCGGCAGGTTCAGGTTATAACCCAGACCTTCTTTTTCCCCGACCTCGGCGGCCGATCCGGTGCCCGGGAAAAGCGGGCTCTGGTGGAGGGAGATATAAAGGACCTCCGGGGTGTCGTAAAAGGTCTTCTGGGTGCCGTTGCCGTGGTGGAGGTCCCAGTCGACCACCAGGATTTTCTTGATTCCTTTCCGGCGCCGGAGGTACTCGGCGGTGATGGCGATGTTGTTGAAAAAGCAGAAACCCATCGGCCGGTGAGCTTCGGCATGGTGCCCGGGCGGCCGGACCAGGGCGAAGGCGTTGTCCAGCTTGCCTTCCAGGATGAGGTCGGCGGCGGCCAGCCCGGCCCCGGCGGCCAGGCAGGCCGCCTCAAAGGTATGAGGGCCGGCAATGGTGTCGGGGTCAAACGGGAAGTAGGAATCCTGGCCGGCCGTTTCTGCCAGAAAGTCCACGTATTCCCTGAGGTGGACCAGTTCGATTTCTTCGCGGCTGGCCGGCCGGGGTTCGATGATGGGAAATCCAGGCTTGAGCTTCTTCTCCAGGAGTTCGTGCAGGGCGATAATCCGCAGCGGGCTTTCTATGTGCTCTTCGCCCATCTGGTGCAGGGCGAAGCGTTTGCTGAAAACAATTCCTGTTTTCATCCGCTCCGGTTCATTTTTTCGGAAAGAAAGTGGCCAGTTCCTCTTCCTTTGGCTTTTTGGTCAGAAGACTGACCACGACCAGGCTCAGCAAAGAAACAGCCAGGGCCGGAAAAATCAGCGGAATGCCCCAGGGGTCACCTTCCGGGACTTTCTCCGGCGGCAGAACCTCGGCCAGGACTTTCATCCCGACGCTGACCACCGTGCCGGAGATGATGGAAGCCAGCCCGCCGGCCTTGGTGGCCCTCTTCCAGGCCAGAGCGGCGATCAGGGCCGGGGTGATGGCCACGCCATAAATCGTATAGGCGAAGTAACTCATTTCCAGGACCGATTTCAGGCGCAGGGCGAAGAAGAAGGCGATAACCCCGATGATGACGATGAACAGCTTCTGCAGGGCTACCAGCTTGCGGTCGTCGGCCGAGCGGTTGATGAACCTCTGATAGATGTCGCGGATGAGGTTACTGGAAGGGGAGAGGAGGTAATTCATCCCGGTGGAAATGACCACGGCGCAGGCCGCGCCCAGCAGCAGCACGCCGATGGGCGGCGGCACCAGGTTGCGGGCTGCCAGCAGCACCACCTTGCCGCCTTCCTTGGGAATGCTGAGGTTAATCTGGTCCTTGAACATGCTGTAGGAAAAAACGGCGATGATAACCACCACCGTTTCCACGAAGACCGTACCGATGGTCCAGAAGACCACCGCCTTCTTGGCATCCTTCGGGCTGCGGGCGCTGTAGAACTTCTGGTACATGCTCTGGACACCCAGCAGCAGGAACATGGTCGATAAAAAGTAGCCTAAGGCCTTGAGGGTGGGGTTAGCCCCAAATTGCTCGTTGACCACGGCAAAATAACCAGGCGATAGGCTGGCCTGGGCCCCGCTCAGGCCGCCGGCCGCGGCGTAGACAAAGGGCACCGACAGCAGGCAGGCCAGGACGATGATTATCCCGTTGGGCAGGTCGGTGTAGGCCACGGCCACCATCCCGCCCAGGGCGGTGAACAGGATGACGAAGGTGGCCGCCAGGTAAATCCCCATCTTATCGGAGATGGCCCCGTCGGTGGCCACGTTCAGGATGAAGCCACCGGCCACGAACTGGTAGGAAACGATAGCCGTGAAGGAAATCACCAGGGCGATAGCCCCGAACAGCCGGGCCAGGGGGCCGTACCTGACTTCCAGTATATCGCCGATGGTGTACTGGCCGAAGGTCTGGATCTTGGCGGCCAGGAAGTAGATGATGATGATGCCCACCCAGGCCCCGGCGGCCAGCCACAGGGCCGAAAACCCGGCCTTGGAGGCGAATTCCGCCCCGGAGATGAAGGTGCCCGAGCCGATCCAGGTGCAGATCAGGGTAAAGACCATGACCGACCACTTGAGCTTGCGGCCGGCCACCATGAAATCCTCCTGGCTTTTTACCTTTTTAGCCCGGAGGAAGTTAATGACGGTTAGAACCAGGAGATAACCCAGGATGATGTAGAGATAAAAGGTCATGCGGCCTCCTCGTGGATTTTAAGGTTAAGGCAGGATGCGGAGAGGTTCGGGTCGGGAAGAGGCAATAGGAACCCGAAACCTGTTAACGAAAACATCGTAGCTGATATTATCTTAAAGCCACGGGTTCAGTCAAAGTATTTGTTATTTCCGGTTGAGGCCAGATCCCGGGGATGGGAGAGTGTTTAGAGTAGGTACGGGGGCAGGTCGGGGGGTATTTTTGAGGAAGCGAGAATGGGAAGATCATCAGTATCGCGAGCGAAGGCGTTCAGGTCCGGTGTCGATCATGGGGTTGGAGAAAGATACAAGATAATCAGTAGATTTTCCGGTGGGGCAAAAGCATTTTTATTAGTGTGATCAAAAATAAGTTGATTCAATTTTTGAGGCAAATAAAAACAGAAGTATTTATGCGAAAAATAAACGGCGCCCTCATCAATCCTTGGCTGGTTTATTATAACGATTGAAATGCAAAAAAGAGCCGATAACCAGAGAGGTATGAATAAAACATCTTTTCCGGCAACCCTGGGACAGGCAAGAAGATATTTCTCAGGGCGGGAAGGCCGGTGAGCTCCTAAAAAACCTCAGGACTCTTCCTTGGTTTCTTCCAGCGGCTCAATCTCGTCTTCGGAAGTTCTGGGCAGAAGCTTCTGGGCTGGTTGTCCTGGTTCTGGTTCAGCGTCCGGGCCGTTGCCGGTTTCCGGGCCTTCTTCCGGGCTGGCGGCCTCTTTTCTCTCCATCTTGACCGAATAGACCCGGGTGACGTTGGGCTCTTCCATGGTCGTGCCATAGATGTAATCGGCCACTTCCATGGTCTTGTAGTTGTGGGTAATGATGATGAACTGGGTCTGGTGCTTGATGGCCTTCATCAGGTTCAGGAACCGGCCCAGGTTGACCTCGTCCAGGGCGGCATCGACCTCGTCCAGGATGCAGAACGGCGAAGGCTTGTAGCGGAAAAGGGCGAACAGGAAGGCCAGGCTGGTCAGCGATTTTTCGCCGCCCGAGAGCAGGGTCAGGTTCTGCACCCTCTTTCCGGGCGGCTGGGCCACTATTTCCACCCCGCTTTCCAGCGGGTTGTCCGGTTCCAGCAGCTTGACCTCGGCCGTGCCCCCGCGGAAGAGCAGGGCAAAGATTTCCTGGAAGTTCTTGTTGACCTCTTCCAGGGCCTTGAGGAACTGGTTCTTGCTTTCCTCGTCTATTTTTTTGATGGCTTCCTGGGTGGAATTGATGGAATCGCGCAGGTCCTGCCGTTGCTGGATTAGAAAATCGTACCTCTTTTTCTGCTCCAGGTATTCTTCCTCGGCCATCATGTTGACCTGGCGCAGGCGCTGCAGGGCGTCGCGGATGGCCTCCAGCTCTTTTTCCAGGTCTTCGTCGCTCAGCTCCCGGGCCGGCACCGGCGGCTTGCCCCGTCTTCTTTCCCGGGGCTTTTCTTCCGCCTTTTCTGCGGCCTTTTCTTCAACTTTTTCTTCGGCGCCTTCGGCCGGTTCTTCCTCGACTTCCTCGGCCTCTTCGGCCAGGCCACGTTCAGGCTCCTCGCCGGCCGCCCCCGGCTGGACTTCCCGGCCCTCGCTTTCTATTTCCTGCCTCAGTTCCAGCAGGTTTTTCTTGAGCTCCTGCCAGCAGGTCTCTTCCAGGTTGACCCGGTCCCTTTCCACCTCGGCCCGGCGGATTTCCAGCCTGGTCTTTTCCTCGCGGGCTTTTTCTTCCCGGTCCCGCATTTCCCGCAGGCCGGCTTCCATTTCCTCGAGCTCTTTCTGAAGGTCGGGGACCTTCCGGTCCTGTTCCCTGAGCTCCTCTTCTTCCTTCCGGGCCTCAATTTCGAGCTGGGCGGCCTTCTGCTTCAGCTCCTCGATCAGGCGGGCCAGCCGTTCTTTTTCCTCCTGGCCGGTATAAACTTCCATCTCCAGGACTCCCAGCTTGGAGGTAATGGCCTGGTGCCTCTTTTCCAGGGCCTGCAGGCTGCTCCGGCTGCCGTTAATTTTTTCCTGGAGAAGGTTGAATTCGGAGCGAAGCTGGTAGGCCTTTTCTTCTTCGACCTTCTGGTTTTCCTTGGCCCGGCCCAGGGACTCTTCTCTCTCTTTTATTTTCTGCTTTATTTCTTCGAGCCCGGTCTCGATGGCCTGAAGCCCCTGGAGAGCTTCTTCTTTTTTAAGACGCAGGGCCTCTTTTTCTTCCTGCTGGATTTTCTCTTCCTGGCCCAGGATTTCGAGAGCGGTCGAGACTTTCTGGAGCTCGAGGTTAACGAACTTATTTTCCCGTTCCAGGTCGGAAATTTTCTTTTCGATTTCCAGCAGCCGGCTCCTGGTCTCTTCCAGGTTCCTCTCCAGTGAGGACCGCTCACCGGTTATGGCTTCAATTTCTCTGAGAAGTGGGTCTTTCTCGGCTTCCAGGTTCTGCAGCTCCTGCAGGAGGCGCCTTTTTTCCTGTCCCAAAGTGAACAGACCTTCTTTTTTCTGGCCGGTCTTGAGCAGGCCCGATGACTGGAGCAGATCGCCGCCGACCGTGATGAAGTTAAAGTCAGGATATTTCTCCCAGAGCCTGACCGCGGTCAGTACATCCCTGACTATGACCGCCTCCGGCAGGGAAGAGGTGTATTTTTCCAGACCAGCCCTGGCCTTGATCTTTTGTTTCAGAAGGCCCAGGACCCCGTCCTCGTGAAGCAGGCTATCTGGAACCTGGTGGGCCGGTTTTTCTGACAGAAGGAGCAGGGTGCGGCGGTCTCCGGCCGGTATATTCTCCTTGAATTTTTCCAGGAGAAAGGCCTGGGCCCGGGCTTCTTCTTTCCAGAACAGGTCGAACAGGACCGCGGCCTCTTCGGGGATTTCCACCAGCTCGGAAAACCAGCCCAGGGCTCCCGGCACCGGGTTGCGGTCGGCCGAGTCGCGCTCCACCTCGGCTATCTTTTCCAGGGCCTGAAGCTGGTGGCCTGCTTCTTCAATTTTACGGCCGAGCCGGGATAAATTCTCTTCCAGGGTGGACAGCTTTTCATTAAGCCTGTTCAGGTTCTCGTTCAGCCCGGCCAGGTCCGACTGCAGCCGGTCTTTTTCCTGGTGAGCCTGTTCAAGCTCGGTTTTCAGGCCGGCCAGACGATTTTCAACCTGCTGCTTCTGGGCCAGGTAATCTTCTTTCTCCCTGGCAAGTTTTTCGGCCTGCTTGAGGAACAGCTCCAGTTCTTTTTCCAGGCGGTAATAGTTATTTCGGATTTCGGTGGCTTCCTGGATTTTCTGCATCTGCTCGCGGCGTAACCCGGCCAGCAGCTCTTCCTCGGCCGCGGTCAGCCTGGCCGCTTCGTCCAGGATGGCCCTTTTTTCTTCAACCTGGATGGTGGTGGCTTCCAGAGATTTCTGAAGTTCAGCCAGCCTGGCCACTATTCCGGCCTTTTCCTCTTCCAGGATTTTTATTTCGTTCTGGAGCTCCACCCGGTCGGCCTCAGCCTTCTGCCGGGATGTTTCCAGGTATTCCAGGCGCTTGCTTTCCCGCTCGATCTCACCCTCGAGCCGCGACAGCTGCGATTTAAGGCTGAAGGTCCGTTCCTGGCGGTCCTTGAGCAGCTTTTCCAGGTCCCAGAGCTCCTTTCTTTTCCTGGCCAGCTCCTTTTCTTTTTCCCGGACGGCCTCCAGGGTCTGTTGTTCCCTGGCTTCTGCTTCCTGGAGGCTTCCCTGGATTTCTTCCAGGGCCTTTTCCAGCTGCCTCAGCCGCCGGTAAAAATGGTGGGTGGTGAGCTCGCGCTGTCTTTCCCGGAGCCGGCGGACCCGGGCCGCGGCCAGGGCCTGGCGGTAGAGGGAATTCTTGGATTTTTCAACCTCGATGATGATGTCTTCCAGGCGGATGAGGTTCTGCTCGCTCGATTCCAGCTTGTTCTGGGCCTGCCTCTTCTTGTCCTTGTAATAAGCGGTGCCAGCCGCTTCCTCGATCAGCACCCGCTTTTCCTGGGGCTTGGAAGTGACGAAGGAGCCAATGGCTCCCTGTTCTATGACGAAGTATTCCTTCTCGCCGATGGAGTGCTTCCAGAGCTCGTCCTGTATGTCTTTCAGACGAACAGCCTTGCCGTTCAGTCGGTACTCGCTTTCACCCGAGCGGAAGACCCGGTGGGAGATAACCAGCTCCTCTTCATTCCCCAGGGTGATGACGCCGTCGGCCATGCTCAACGGGGGACGCTTGGCGTTGCCGTTGAAGATGAAGTCCTCGGTCCGGTCGCCACGGACGGATTTAAGGCGTAACCCGCCCAGGACCCAGAGGATGCCGTCGACGATGTTGCTTTTGCCGGTGCCGTTGGGACCGACGATGGCCGTGATACCGGGATGGAAGAGGATCTTGGTGCGTTCGGGGAAAGATTTGAAGCCCTGAACTTCCAGTTTCTTTATGAACATCTGGCGCTATTCCTTCCTGAAATGAGCCGGCTGCTTACCTGGAGGTTGGTCCCTGGCCGCGGAAGCTTCAGTTCCTACCACCAGCCGGGCCTGGCTTTAAGATGAGTATTGTAATCAAATATGGGGAGTTTTTGAAGGGCGGAGCCGATTTTTTGTGGCCGGGCCGGCGGCCAGGGCCGAAGCGTTGTCGCCGTTCGTAAGGCTGTGCTATAATCTTCTGCCTGAGCCCTTGTCGAAGCCAGCGTAGCTCAGCCGGCAGAGCAGCTGATTCGTAATCAGCGGGTCGGAGGTTCGAATCCTCTCGCTGGCTCTCCTTCCCTATATCAGTTTTTTTCAACCCTTTAAGGGTTAAAAAATCTCACCCCCCGAATCATCAGGAGGGGGTATTGTCCTGGTTCCGGGATGGTTTAAGCTGGAGGCGAACGCAGCGCTCCAGAGGCGTAAGAAAGGGTAAAAGAGGCCATGTCGAAAAAACCCGGAATCGGAAAGCTAGGCGCAGGGATTTTCCTGATGGTCCTGTTCCTGTCCGGTTCCCTTTTAGCCCAGCCCAGGAAGTACCAGGTCATAACTTCCGAGGTCAGGCTGCACCTGGAGCCCAGCGACAGGAGTCCGGTGGTGGTCAGCGCCCCCCGGGGAGCCATCCTGGCCCAGGCCAGTGCCGTGAGGTTCCGCCACAACTGGATTTTTGTTTACTATTATCACCCGGAAAAGCAGAAAACCCTGGCCGGATATGTCTGGGAACCGCCGCTGAGAAAGCTATTTCCCACTGTCAATGCCAGGCTGATCTACAACGGAGAGAGCGTGGCCGAACCGGGTGAACTGGATTTTAGTCAGGAACTGAAATTTGCCTATTTCTGGGGAATGCCGCCCCAGAAGCTGCTGGAGGTTGAAGGCGAACCACTGGGCGTTGACAGGTCAGACGGCCAGGAGGTCTACCAGTACCAGCGGGAAATCATGAACCGCCGTTGCCTGGTGGAGTATGTTTTCATCCAGGGCGAGCTGACCGCGGCCCGGTTTTTCATGATGGACACCTTCACCGACAACAACTATTACATCAACGATTTCGTCAAGGCCAAGAATTACCTGGTGCAGAGGTTCGGACTGCCGGTTGATGACCAGACCGTCTGGTATGATTCCACCTTCCAGGAACGGCAGGAATTCTGGGGCCGGGCCCTGGGCTCGGGCCTGGTGGAGTTCCGCTCGAGCTGGGTGATCGGTGAGACCGAGGTTGAACTGGTTCTCACCGGCTCGGATAACCGCGTGGCTTTTATGGCCGAGTGCGTCGGTCAGAGGTATAAAAGCTTTTTCTCCCATTGACCCCCTTTTACCCCCTATAAACCCCTCCTTTCTCGCCCCTTTTCCGGAAGGAAGAGGGGCGTCTATTTATGGGGGCAGGGAGGCTCCCGAGACACGGGAACCAGTCCCGTCGGTTCCCCCGTAGCCAAAGCTACGGGTCCCCCTCCGCTATGTGTCTCGGGAGCCTCCCTGCCCCTGTGGCGGGGTTGGGGGAGTGAGTGACGGAAAGGAGTCCCGTCGGTTCCCCCATAACCAGAGTTATGGGACCCCCTCCGCTATGTGCCTTGAGAATCCCCATGCCCCCCGGTGGTTGAGGGAGGTGGAGGTACGGGAAGAAGTCCCGTCGGTTCCCCCGTAGCCAGAGCTACGGGTCCCCCTCCGCTATGTGTCTCGGGAGCCTCCCTCCCCCTGTGGCGGGTTGGGGGAGTGAGTGACGGAAAGGAGTCCCGTTGGTTACCCAGCACTGAAAATCTAAATTTCGGAGTTAGCTCTGCTATGGATTTAGAAAAATATGTTGTTTCAGTTTTGATGAAACCTTAAAAAAATATAAAAAAGCTTTGTGCAGCCAGGAAATCGGTCACCGGGGTTTCAATAATATGGGCACAGCCTATTTTGGTATATGCGCTGGGCAGCTAAATGTTTAGTTCAAGACATGAGTTCTATTTGAGATTAATTCGGTGTGTGGGAGCTTAAAAAAGCAAAAAAATAATTTATAGGGATAATTAAGACAAGCAAGCCCTTCCGGTCTCATCAAAACAGTTCATTCCGGGCATGACCCGATAGAAAGAAGGAATTTCAGGTCTCTTTTTGGGTGAAGGTGAGGGAGACGCGGTTGCGGCCCAGCCACTTGCTGTGAAGCATGAGCTGTTCGGCCCGCTTGACCAGGGATTCCACCGTGTCGAACCTCTGGACCAGGCTGGCCCCCATGGAAATGGTGGCGTTCAGCAGGCCTGTTTCCACGGTTATGTAGGATTCGGCCACCAGGAGTCGGAGCTTGTTGGCCACGATGTCCAGCCGGTTTTCATCTATGTTGAGCAGGCAGATGATGAACTCTTCGTTATCCCAGCGGGCCACCATGTCCAGGTAGCGGATGTTCTTCTGCAGGGTGCGGGCAATCATCCGGATGAGCTTGGCCCCGTTGAACCGGCCAAACCTTTCCTGCACCTTGTTGAAATTGTCGATGTCGGCAAAAATCAAGCCAAAGGGTATATTGTATTTCTGGTATTCGTTTATCTTGTTCTTGAGATACATCTCCATGTACAGGCGGTTTGGTATTCCCGTGTCAACGTCAAGGAGCTGCATCTTTTCCAGTTCCTGAACGCGCAGGGGGATGGTGATGGCTGGCGAAGAGCTGGTAAAGACCTGGGCCACGCCTATGGCCTGGCCCTCGGAGTTCAGAGCCGGAAGGGCTTTTAACCTGACCGGGAGCCTGTAACCGGCCTTGTTCTGTATAAAAACCTCAACCACCTGGGGCATTTTCTCCTTGAAGACTTTGTCGCACAGGCAGTTTTCCCTGCACAGGCTCTGGCCGGTATAGTCGGTATAGAGTGCCGGTTCGTCCTGGCAGGACTTTCCCAGCATCTCTTCCCTGGTGAAGCCGGTCAGCTCCTCGGCCGCCTTGTTCCAGAAGACAATTTTTTTATCCTGGTCGAGCAGGGCACAGCCGTCGACCGTGTAGTCCAGGAGCTGGTTGATAAAATCACCCTTGACCTTTTCCAGAATCTCGAGGGATGTTTTTTCGGCCATCTATCGCTTCCTTGTCTTGTGCTCGGCCTTGCTCATTTTTCTGAGCTGGAGCAGCCTTATATTTTATTAATCTTATATAGCAGTTGCCTTAGCTTGTCAAAGAAGCATCACGCAGAAATAACCACGCCTGAGCCAGTTACAACTTGTCCTGGCTCTTCATTATTTTCTATAAAGCTTCTCCTGTTTTCAATATATTTTTTTCGGCGTCTCAAAGCGGCTTGGAATAGTGATAGTACTGCCTGGCATAATAGCCTTCCTGTTCCAGCAGGCTGACCCCGTTAATGATCACTCCTAGGCAGTTGATTTTATGGTCTTCCACCTTGTTTCTGGCCTGTTTCAGGGCGTTGAGCGGCGTCTGGCCGGCTCTGACCACAAGGATCAAGCCATCGACCTGCTTGCCGAGGACCAGGGCATCTGAAACGGCCAGGATGGGAGGCGAGTCGAAAAGCACAAAGTCGAACTGTTGTTTTAGGAAGCTGATGAAGGCCTTCATCTTGTCAGAGAACATGATCTCCAGGGGATCTGAGGGGGATATGCCTGAGGGAACGACAAACAGGTTGGTATAGGCGGTCGGGCGGATTATTTCCGAGGCGTCGACGATTGAGCTCAGGAAATGGGTCAGGCCCCAGGTGTAATCGACGTTGAAGATTTCCTGCTGGCGGGGCTTGCGGAGGTCGGAGTCGACGATGACCACGCGCTTGTGGGCCTGGGCCAGGGCCAGTCCCAGGTTGGATATGACCGAAGACTTGCCGTCCTTGCTGAGCGGGCTGGAGAAAATCAGGGCCTTGCGGGCCGGGCTGTCAAAGGACAGGAGCAGGGAAGTCCTGATGGAGCGAAAGGCCTCGGACTGAATGCAGCGGGGCTCACGCTGGATGATGAGCTCGATCTGGTGATTGTTCCTGTCAGGTGTGTCGGCGGGGGCCTGGGAGGCCTGGTCGACTTTCAGGGATAGGGTCTTTGGCTTTGGCTGGCCAGGCTGCTTCTTCTTTTTCTTCTTATCCAGGATCCCGGGCTTTCCCTTGAGCAGGCTGGACAGAGTCCGGAACTCGGCACGGGGTCCTTTCGGCTTGTATTCCTTTTCAAAGGCCGGGATGGTACCGATGGTGGCCCAGCCGGTGGACTGGGTGATATCCCGGGAGGATTTGACCGTGGCCACCAGGTAATTGATGAAGAGCGAGGTTCCGGCGCCGCCAACCAGGGCCAGGAGCACTCCGATCAGGAACGTCTTGCGGCGATTGGGAAAAGAAGGATTAACTGGAACCGAGGCCTTGTCCACGATCCAGACGTTAAGGGCCTGGAGGTCTTTAAGACGCGAGGCCAGGTCGGTTTCGCTCTGCCGTTTGGACAGGGCTTCCAGCAGGGATTTCTTATTATCGGTTTCGATCTTCAGGCTGTTATAAAGGATGGCAGTGCTGTTGGCCTTGTAGGCCTGGGCCTTGAGGTCATCCAGCAACCGCTGCAGGTTCTGTTCCTTGGCCAGGGCTCCCTGGTAATCGGCGTAGGCCGTTTTTATCAGGTTTTCTTTCTCGTTGGCCAGCGACTCATAAGTGGCTTCTATTTCAGATTTGAGCTTCTGCATTTCGGGGTATTCTGGCTTAAGGGTGGCCAGTCGTCGGGCGTATTCCCGGCTGAGGAGAGCATATTGCTCGCGCAAACGGGCAATGGCCGGGTTGGCCGGCGATTCAGGCAGCTCTTCCGGGCGCAGGGCCTTGAGCTGGTTGTAGGTGGTGTACTTGTTAACCCGGTCCAGGGTGGCTGCAGTCAGGGCGGTATTGACTTCGGTGATCTTTGAAATCAGGGGAGCCTCGGCCGAGCTCAGGGGCAGGATGCCCTGGGCCGTTCCCAACTCGGCCAGCTTCTTTTCGGCCTCTTCAATGTCCTTCCTCAGGGCTGTAATCTGGGTGCTCAAGAATTCGGTGGCCTGTTCCGAAGCGGTATATTTCCGCTTGATAAGCATTTCAATGTAGGAATCAAGAAGGGTGTTTAAGACATCGGCGGCCAGGCGCGGATTTTTATGGTCAAAACTGACCTGAATTAGCTTGGTGCCGGCGATGGGGGAGACATTCAGGCTGGCGATGAATTCATCAATAATTTTTTCTTTGAACACCGGGTTGTCGGGTTGAATCCTTTCTTTGGCCAGCCTGACCGGAAGCTTTGGTCCCATAAATTCCGGATGCTCGTGAAGCTTCATCTTTTCTATTACATCGGAAGCCAGAGAGCGGCTCTTGAGCAGAAGGGCATGGCTCTGGGAGTTTATGCCTCCGCTCAGGCGCGATAGCTCTTCAAAGGGCAGGACACTCTGGGTCTCATCAATCCAGATTGTGCCCTTAGCTGAATAAATGTGTGGTGAGATGAAAACATAAACCAGGGTCAGGGCCACGATCAGAATGGCCACGGTCAGGCCGGTCCATTTCCACCTGAGCATGGCGTTCCAGTAATAAAGTATCTGTTCCAGCAGGTTCTGCTGGGTCTGCCGGGGCCCGGCGGTTGTGGGTGTTGTTCTTTCCATGTTCTATCCTGGTGAAAAATTTTATTTTCTTAATTGATTATGTCATTTATATCCAAATTAAATTTGACCTTTTTATAGGCTCAGAACATCATGGCTTTCCAATTCTTCTTAATCCGCTTTACTTGACCACAATTATGTCCCCATCCTGCAGGGGGAAATCTGGCCGTTTTCCATCGATTATTTTTTTCAGGTTGAACCACAGGTTCTTTTCCTTGCCGGTCTGGGGGTCCTTTCTTTTAACCAGGACCTGGACGGCGTTGGCCCACTCGGTCAGGCCGCCGGCCTGGGCCACGGCCTTGAGCAGTGTAAGTCCCTTTGATTCCAGGAACTGGATGGCCCCGGGAGTCCTGACTTCGCCATAGACAAAAACAGTCAGGGTCTGGTCAAAGGGAACAATTATCTCGTCCTTGGGTTTTAGAATGATGTTGGTGTCCTGGCTCCGCCTCATCAGGTCGTCAACGTTCAGCACAATTCTTTCCTTGTTGTTGCCATCATCCTGCTGCCTGAGGATGTGGATTTCCTTTCCGGCCTGCTGGGTCAGGCCGCCGGCTTCAGATAGTACCTGGAGCAGGGTGGTGGGGCCGGCCATCTCGTAGAGCCCGGGCCGGGCCACCGCCCCCAGGACGGCAATCTTCTGGTGTTCCCTGATGATGACCGTCACGTGGGCGCCCTTGGTATATTTTTCATCCAGGATGGCGGCGATTCTCTTCTCAAGCTCCTGGGCAGTCAGGCCGGAGGCCGGCACCGGTCCGATGACGGCCAGGGTGATGTTGCCGTCTTCGGCTACCCGGACTGTCTGGTTGAGCTCGGGTAGCTCGTAGACTTTAATCTCCAGCAGGTCCTTGGCCCCGATGCGGTAATCGACGACCTGGGTGGCCTGGGTTTGAGACTGTTCGGTCTGCTGCTGGGCCAGGGCCGGGTTTAATGAAAAGATAAGAACAAAAATTATAGAAAAAGAAATTATCCCTGAACATGTCTTTAAAATTCTGAGCTTCTTCATTCCACTTCTCTCCATCCAATGGCTCTCTTATATTTTGTCGTTTTAAGCCTTTTATATTTTAATATCATATCAGCGACGGAATTGGCAAAACATTTTCACCGGGGACCGAGCCAAAGGACAGGCTGAAACCAACAAAATAGCGGTTTAACTTGCGTTCAGCGGGGAAGATCTTCCTCTGACTCATGTTCCCGAAAAAATTAACATTCCATTCCTTGCCCAGCCTTATTCCGAGGTTAGCCGACAGGGTGGTAAATTTATAGGTCGGAGCGGTTAGCTGGCCTTCGGTTTCAAAGGGATAATCGGTCTGGCCAAAAGTAATGTTATTTCCCATGCTCACCTTTTCGCTCAGGCGGAAGGTCAGCCCGCCGCCGTAGGTAGTGCTCAGGTAGTGCAGCAGGCTCGAGTAGATGGAAACGCTGAAGTTCCGGGCATAATAGCCCCTGACACTCAGCCAGCGGCTCAGTGTTACGCTGACCGAGCCGTTGCCCACGATGTCCGAGGCCGGCTGGTAGGCAGAGTTCTTCGGGTCAAGATAGATATAGCCTATGCTGAAACCGCCCTGAAAGGTGGCCCCGGTCGGCGACAGTTCTGGCGTGAATTCCAGGCCACCGAGGACGGCATAGCTCCGGCTATCCCTGATTCTTGATTCCACGTATTTGAAACTGTAAAACCCCATCTGGCCGTTTAAGAAGAACCTGAACTTAGGGCTGGGCTGGAAATAAAGAAAGGTGTCGGCGTAGGTTTCCCGGCGGTTGAGCTCCCGGTCGAGTGAAATACCCTCGTATTCGGCATTACGGTAGTTATACCGGGCAGTGCTGAGCTGCCAGGCTATGGCTCCGGTTCTTGAGAACTGCCAGAGCATGAGGCCGTTCCAGGCGATTTGCTCCTCCCTTATGTTAAGGATGAGCTCCGGGCTGAACCGCCGGCGGCTGTTGTCATAGTTGAGGGCAGTCTTTCCGTAGAATTTCTTGTGAAGAAAGTGGAGCTGGGCGTGGGTTCTGTAATTGAATGATCTTTCCTTCTCGTTTTCAGCGTAAAATGCGCCCTGTATCTGCTGGTAGGTGTCAAAAATTATCAGTTTCTTAAGCGGCACGAACCACTGAAATGAAGGGCCGGCGGTAAAGGTAAAATCTGGATATTCTTTATCCTGGAAACCGTAATAGATATCGGAATCATAACCAACATTACCGAGGGTAAAAGCCCGGTAACCGCGCAACAAACCCAGTTTCCAGGGGGCGGCCCGGAGCAGTCCCAGGACAGAGTTGGCCATCCAGTTGGCTCCCTGGCCCTGGGCCCTGGCCGGGATGGGGGAAGCAATAAAGGCAGACAGGAATAATAAAAAAATAAGACAGGCTGCAACTCTTTGAGGTTTCAATTTTTTGCCCCGTTTCTTTATATCATTAATAGCCGCAGTCTTCAATAGGCGCCCTTGCCGAACACCACGGCCGGGATGGTCTTGAAAATGATGCTGACGTCCAGCCACAGGGAAAAATTATCTATGTATTCCAGGTCGAGCTTCATCCAGCCGTTGTGGTCGATTTCATTCCGGCCGGATATCTGCCACAGGCAGGTGATGCCAGGTTTCATGGAGAAGCGACGGCGCTGCCAGACCTCATATTTTTCCACCTCGCAGGGCACGGTCGGCCTGGGTCCGACGATGCTCATGTCGCCGGCCAGGACATTAAAAAACTGCGGGAATTCGTCTATGCTGAACTTCCTCAGGATGCGGCCGACCGGCGTTATGTACCGCAGCTTTTTATTCTTGAACTGGGGTGTGGTCATCTCGGCCAGGTCGTTGACCTGCGACAGGTGCTTATCGGCGTCAATTCGCATCGTCCGGAACTTCATCAGCTTGAATTTCCGGCCGTGAAGTCCCAGCCTCTCTTGCCTGAAGAAAACCGGTCCGGGGGAGGTAAGCTTGATGGCTACGGCCGCGGCCACATAAATCGGGCTTAAGAGGAAAATGGCTATCGAAGAGATAAATATGTCAATGGCCCGCTTGACAAATAACTGCCACTCGCTGATGCGGACCGTGTTGTAACTCAGGAGCGGTATGCCATCTATTTCTGTAATCACAGACCGGGCGATTTTCATATCATAGAGGTCGATGGCTATGGAAGTCTCCTTGCCCTCTACCTCGCAGACATGGAGCGCTTCCTGGATCTGGTTGAGCCTGCTGCGCGGCAGCACGAAGACCACCTGGTCAACCGGCACCCGGTGGAAGATGTCCAGCAGGTCTTTAAGGAGGCCTATGACCTTTACTCCGTTCACTTCCTTAATATCGCGCTGTTCATCATCGTTAATAACGCCGATGACCTTCAGGCCCCAGTCCGGGTTCTGGCGGACCTTGGTGATGAACTGGGCAGCCCGGTTGCCGGTCCCGACCACCAGGATATGGCGCCAGTTGTAACCCTGCTCATGGATTTTCTTAAGGGCGGCTATTACTATGGCCCGGTCGATCAGTAGGGCCAGGGTGCCGATCACGATGAAAATGAAGAAGAACAGCCGGCTGAGGTAAGCCGCTTTGAGAACAAACAGGGCTGTGCCGTAGCCAAAAAACATCAGGACCGAAGAGTTGATCACCCTGGCCGCGGCCCGGTAGTAGGGTTCAATCCGCAGGAATTTATAGCTGCGGCTGAAGACCAGGGCCAGGATCCAGATAAAAATTCCCAGGAAATAGGCCAAGGCATACTGATGAAAGGTGGAAAGGGGAGTGCCGGTGACTTCAGCTTCTGGAATAAGCCGGGAGAGTTTCAGGTTGACATCGAACAATTCCCGGAGGCCGTAAGACAGAGAATAAGCCGCGGTCAGGAACAGAATGTCAAGGAGGAAAGCAACTTCCTTTAAGAATCGGTCCCGTTCTTTGAGCATGGCCCCGTTCCCGGCTGTATCTATGATATAAAATTACAAAATTTTATATCAAAAAATCAAGTTTTGTCGTCAAGAGTCCGCAGCACCCGGGCCGGGTTGCCGGCCACCACGGTGCGGGGCGGGACATCTTTAGTAACAACCGAGCCAGCCCCGACGATGGCTTCCTCGCCGATGGTCACCCCGGCCAGGATAGTGGCGCCGGAGCCAATTGAGGCTCGCTTCTTCACCAGGGTGGGGATTACTTTCCAGTCCTGCTCGGTCTGGAGAGAGCCTTCCTCGGTCGTAGCCCGTGGATAGAGGTCGTTAATGAAGGTTACGCCGTGGCCGATAAAGACTCCATCCTCTATGGTCACACCCTCACAGATAAAGGTGTGGGATGAAATCTTGCAGTTCTTGCCGATTACCGCGCCTTTCTGGATCTCAACGAAGGTTCCTATCTTGGTGTTATCGCCGATGGTGCAGCCGTAGAGGTTGACGAAGGCGAAAATTTTAACATTTTCCCCGAGCTTGACGTCGGGGGCAATGCGACAGTATTCCATCAGGTCCTCCCTTCAGCTTATAAACTACTCCGTCAATTTTACCAGATGGCCCTTCTGAGCGATAGACCTGTTGGAAGCTTCCAGCAGTTTGACCACCATCAGGCCGGCCTGGCCATTGTTGAACGGTTCCCTGTTCTCTTCCAGGCACTCTATGAAATAATCAACTTCTTTTTTCAGGGCTTCAGTGGGTTCCAGCTTGGGCACGTAGACGTCGCCGATGCGGTAATTGATGAGCATGTTGTGGACGTGCTCTTCGGAGGTATGGATCTTGAGCTCAACGCCGCGGTCGTATATTTTAACCTTCTCGTCAGCCGAGATGTCGTCCCAGAGAAGCATCTTGCGGTTGCCGCTGATGATGGTGCGGCGCACCTTAACCGGGCTCAGCCAGTTGACGTGGAAATGGGCGATGAGATGCGGTTCGTTGAAGTAAACCGTGATGTAGGCCACGTCCTCAAAATCGCCGTTGTAATGCGAAACACCCTGGGCCGAGACGGCCACAGGTTTTTCTTTTATCAGGTGGCACATGATGGAGAAATCGTGGGGGGCTAAGTCCCAGACCACGTTGACGTCGTGCTGGAAAAGACCCAGGTTGACCCGAACCGAGTCGTAGAAAAGGATTTTTCCGAGCTCGCCAGAGTCGATGAGCTCTTTCATTTTGGTCACGGCGCCAGTAAAGAGGAAGGTGTGGTCCACCATTATCTTTAGGTTCTTCTTTGCGGCCAGCTCGATCAGGTCTTCAGCTTCCTGGCTGTTCAGGGTAAATGGTTTTTCCACGAACACGTGCTTGCCGTTGAGAAGGGCCTTGCGGGCCAGGTCATAGTGGCTGGAAACAGGCGTGACCACGGCCACCACGTCTATTTCTGGGTCCTTGATGAGCTCATCCGGGTTGGTGTAAGACTTGATGAAGGGGTAGGTCGAAGTAGCCACCAGCATCCGTTGCGGCCGCAGGTCACAGATGGCCGTGAGCCGGGCCTCCGGGCTGGCGTTAAAGTTCCGGGCTACGTTCGGCCCCCAGTAACCGAAACCGATTACGCCGACATTTATCATGTCTCCGCTCCCTTTTTCCCGCCGGGTCCTTGGCTAAACCCGGTTGGAATAGAATTTATGCAAACATTCCGAAATATACTCTATTTGCTCCTCCGTTAGCTCGGGGTACATCGGGAGAGAAAGAATTTGGCTCTGGTAGGCGTAGGCCACCGGGAAGTCTGAGGGCTGGTGCTTGAGGTAGGCATAGGCCTGGGCGAAGGGTAGGGCATAGGGATAGTGGATATTGGTGGCGATGCCCTGAGCTTTTAAGTAATCAATTAATTTCTCGCGCTCCGGAACCCGGATGCAGTAAATATGGAAAATGTGGGAACAGCCGGGCCGGATCTTGGGGGTGATGATCTGGGGAATGTCGGAGAGGAGCTGGTTGAGTTTCAGGGCGTGCTGGTAGCGGGCCCGGTTCCAGTCCTCGATATATTTGAGCTTGACGCTGAGAATGGCGGCCTGCAGTCCGTCGAGGCGACTGTTTATTCCTTCAATCTCGTGGATGTATTTTTTCTGGGAGCCGTGGTTGGCGAACAGGCGGGCGCGGCGGGCGAAGTCGTCGTCATTGGTGATGATGGCACCGCCGTCGCCGTAGGCCCCGAGGTTCTTTCCAGGATAGAAGCTGAAGGTTCCGGCCAGGCCGAAGGTGCCAGTCTTCTGGCCGTTGAAGGTGGCGAAGTGCGACTGGGCGCAGTCTTCAATCATGATGAGCCGGTGGCGATCGCAGATGGCTTTAATTTTATCGATAGCTGCCGGCTGGCCGTAGAGATGGACGGGGATGATAGCCCTGGTCCTGGGTGTGATTTTTTCCTCCAGTTTATCCGGGTCCAAGTGGTAATAATCATCGTTGTCGACGAATACCGGGCGCGCGCCGGCCTGGGTAATGGCTTCGGAGGTGGCAATAAAAGTGTTGGCAGCGGTGATGACTTCATCTCCTGGGCCAATGCCGGCGGCTTTAAGGCTGATGTAGATGGCATCGGTGCCGTTGGCGCAGGTAATACAGTGCTTGACTCCGTATCGAGCGGCGAAGTCCTTTTCAAAGGAATCGACGTATTTTCCGCCGACAAAAGCCGTGTCATTGAGGACTGACTGGATGGCCGAGTCAACCTCGGACTTGATGGAATGATACTGGCTTTTCAGGTCAACAAAGGGGATGTTTGGCATGTTATAATTCCCTTTCCTTCAAATGAGTTTATTTTGAGGCCTTTTGCTCCGGGTAAATCTTATTGCCCTGGATGTTGCCGTATACGAATATACGTCAACGTGCAAAAAAAGACAATAGTCCTTTACCTTAGCTGAGGCACCCATTTGCCTTGGCTAAATTCCTCCCGCGATTTGACTTATATATAATCCAGAAATATTTGTCAAGAAGAATTTTCTTTCATGCTTGAAGGTGTTATCTTAAGCAAAGCGATACTCCATATCATGGAGATGAAAAAAACTGATAAGTATTAGGTGCATGTCAATAGTTTTTGGCCTTCTTGGCTTATTGATTTTACCTGATAAATGACCCCTTTGTTCGGTTCGGAGGAGGCAGTATTAATATGTTCTTTCGATAAGTACTCTATGTAATAATTCTATTTGCAGAGCTTTCCTGATCTCACGCAGATAGTTCCCGCGTCCGTTTATATGGTCACTTACTACTTTCATTAATCCTTTTCGATTCCAGTAAGGTCGGCTCAATGTCTTTTCATTGAGAAGCATGTCCTTGATATATCCTGATAATTCATCTCTATACCACCGCCTGTATCGCCTGAATTCGGCATGACCTGAAATTATTTGATCCAGATGAAGTGGGGTGATTATCCGCTTATCTATCCCGGCAAAAGTGTGCGTTAAATTATAGGGCAAATCTTCATGATTATAAATTTTATCAAGCATCATTAAGCTTAGAATCCACAATCTTCTCAGCTCTGAAATGGGCCTAATGCCTTTCCCGCCATAAGTACCGGTAGTCGGGATATTCATCAATTCCGGTTTATATCTAGCGATTATGTTCAACTCAAATTTGATGCCGAAATCGCCTGGCAATTCTGGCGCTCTGTATAAGACTTTAATAAAATCATTATCTAAGAAAGGACTACGAATTTCGATCTGCGATGTCTCGAGGGTGACGAACGAATTCCACCACCATGGGATCGCTCCCTGCAACAAAAAAGTCATAGGATGAGTATTGGAAAAAGCTTGAGCCGTTTCTTCGGCCATTTTAAGGTAAGGCTTAAAATCAGGATTAATTATTTCGGATACCGGCGGCCTTGGTTTAAACCCAAATATCCCTTTCAAAACTTGACTTCCATATTTTCCTGTCATCCTTACAGGTGCAATTTCGCGAGCTATTGAATTGAAATAGATAACGTCTGCTTTGTCTGTCCCCTCAAGTCCGTCAGAAATCCAAGTAGCTTTCTCAATCCAATAAGGATATTCTTTTATTAGTTTTTCATCTTCCAGGACTATTTTGATATGATTTTGACCACATGCTCTGGCTACCTTTGGTGCTATTCGTGCATCCAAAATATCTTTGTAACTCCCTGTAAACGTATAACAGGGGAGTTCTCCGGGCTCAGGGTTACGGCAGGCGATAATGGCTCTGGTATCAAGGCCACCTGTCAGACCAAGTCCAATACTCCCTCCCTGAAAATATCTCGGTAATATATTCTTGAATGTTTCTGTCAGTTCTGAGCTAAATTGTTCTACGCTAAGTTTATGTTGATTCTCGAGTTCGTTCATATTTATATAAGATTTTTTTTCTAATTTCCCATTCTGATAAATCCAAAGCGAACCCGGTGGTAAGAGATGAATTTGTGGGAAATACGTCCGGTTCTGAAGTACGCAGTCATAAATTAAGAATTCTCCAATACTTTGGTACGACACTTCTCTGAGTTCAGGGAAGGCTCTTAACAGGGCTTTGGCTTCAGAAGCAAAAGCTATGAATTCTGGATTTTCATAAATATATAGACGCCTTATGCCGTATCTGTCATTAAAAATAAAAACTATATTTTGGCGAAGGTCTAAAATTACTCCATGAAACCAACCATTTAATTCCTTAAATAAGCTTTCTCCAAGTTCCTCATATCTATGCACCAGATAGGATGCATTGCCAGGCTCGAACTTATGACTCTTTTCTCTTAGTGATAATAAAACTTCTTGATCATCATAACATTCACCTGTTAAAAACATTACAATATCTTTTTTTTCGTTATATACAGGCATGCAATCGGAAAAAGAGCATTTTATGGCTGAGAACACTCCAAAAAAGCCAATTTTGAAATCTTCATATTTACCTTGTGTATATGATGATTCATGCAGGAGTGCATACTTCATCGCTTGTAATAAGTTTTCTTCATTACCTGTTACTTTTGTAGTGATAAATCCCGAAATTCCTGGCATTTATTTCTCAATCCTTGACATCTTCCATTTCTCACCAAAAATATAATCCCACTTGCGTGGAATAAAAGGAGCTAACCCACCTGCTGGATAACAGGTTAATTCACCGAAATATATTTTTCCTTTTATGTTATAGAGGTCAACGCGAATGAAGTCAAACTCACGAGATAGAGTTTCCGCGATTTCTATCATTTTAGAAAAACCAACTGGTTGTTCAATTCTGCCATCAAATAATTTTACGCCGTTATAGATATCCAGTGCGTTAAAATCTCGATCAAGTATCCTCTCTGATGGAATTCCAAATCTGTCAAAGCTTACTTGAATATATTCAACTCTACCTGAGAAACAAAAAAATTTGAAATCCTTTGGGGATTTTCCGTTTTCTTCAATAAATAATTCAATAAATATTTTAGGGTCAATATTCTTATAGCCCCACTCTAATCCTGCATTGCGATCTAGACAATAGTTCTCTTTGGACCAAAGAGTGAGCTTCTTGATAACTTCTTTAGAATTAATACCTTTTTCTTTATTAATGAAGATATTATATCCACAACCGTGATTCATCTTAATAACGAATTTATCTGGTAAAGAATCAAAAGGAATATCTTCTGGCCTGGTTCCAGTCCATAAAAGCGGAACTAAGATTTGCTCGCCAACTAACTGACTTACATATTTTCTGGCTAGAAGTTTATCTGAAATATATGTCCATATTCTATCTCTCGAATATAGCATTCGATTGAAAATTTTTTCGGAGAAGGTTCTGGGCTTTTTAAATCGAGGAACATACCCATGAGTGATTAGAAATAGGCTCCTTGCTAAAAAAGATGCTATTATGTCTGCCTGTACATCATATCGATATCTTGCGCGTCCATAGGCTCTTGACAAATAACAAATAAATTCATACAAAAGTTTGATTGTTATATATTTTAAGTAATTTAGATATATCATAGACTAAAGATATTTTTTAGGTAAATTTATCAAATCGCCCATTATCATTTGTGCTTCTTGAGTCAGGTTGGGATCTATACACCCATCAGGTGTAAAAGTCATTTCTCCGAAGAAAGGTTTATTGTCAACAATATAAAAATCAATTCGGACAAAAGGAAATGGCTTGGATAATATTTCTGCATATTCAACTAATTTTAAATAAGCCTCGGGCATGAGAAAATCAGCATTATTTTGAATACTTTGGGTATTATATGGATATCGTTTCTTCCAATCACGATCAAAAAAAATATATTGTTTTGCTCTTGAATTGATATCTCTTCCGATACATACCATAGTACAATGCACTAAACCATCAAAGCAATAAAGTTTATAATCAATTGGTAAAGCACCGGTTTTATCATCTAGAAATTCTTCGCATAAGATCATTGGTTTTATACTTGAGTAGTGAAGTTCTCCGTATAAGTGGCTGAAATTAATTCTTTGCCATTTAGATAGGGTAGTTTTGGCTTTTTGAAAATTAAAAAATCTCTTGTCTGTACAGAATATATTAAAACCGCAACCATGATTGCACTTAAGAACAAATTTACTCGGTAACTTATCAAAATCAATTTCGTCAGGAGAACTATAATTTCCGAGCAATGGAACTAGAATATTTTCCAAATGTTGTTTTTTGATATAGTTCCTGACTAAATATTTATCAGCACAAATAGTCTTTAGTGGATGTTTCCAATATAAATTAAGCCAAATTAATTTTTCGTCCAAAAGCTTAGGGTTGTTTAAAATTGGTAGGCGGCCACGCAACAATAAATATCGATATGAAATTAATATCTTGGGAGATATTAAATATAGTAACTTTCTTATACGCTTGTTTAAAAAAATGTCAATCAAAAGTTTATTCATAAATTTCACTATTGATCTCCAAATGAATCATATTTATATAGATTAAATAACATTTATGAATTATTCATTATTATTTTATGGGGATATTCTTTTTCTCTGTTCTGAAATGTTAATATATCAGGATTTTTGATATAACCATCCTGTATTTCGATGGCATTATAGATAGTAGGTTCCTTGGCCCAAGTTTCTGGGCCAGCTGCGACAATTTCTAAAAATGGTAACAAGGCTTTGGATATTTCACGCGAAGCCGCGTTCCACAGATAACTTGGCGTATGGTCGACGGAATAATAGGTTATATTGTTACCTATCTTAAATACTGGATTTTCGAAAGTTGTAGGCCTTGCGAATGAGAATCCCATGCCCAGATCGCAACTTATGTCAACTATTATGGATCCGGGTTTTAGGTTATAAACTTGTTCGTTGTTTATAAAAATAATAGGGTTTTTTACATCTTGTAATATTCCGTTGCAGATAATATCAGCATCTGAAAGTTCTGCGATTAATGGTTTTTCAACCCCCTCAGATGTCCGTATGATAATATCACCGTTAGAGTTAAAGTAGTATTGACCGTAATATACGTCTGGGTTTTGATCTCCTATAAGATGAGGAGGCCGTCGAGAATAGACATAGATATTGTTAAAACCTCTTCCATGAAGTGCGTATATTGCTCCCCGGCTAACGGATCCATAACTTAAAATTACCACTTTTCTTCTTGGCCCGTAGAATCCATCTATCCCAAGAATTTGCAGACAATGAATTATAGCAGCATATCCTGCTAGTTCATTGTTTTTATAGAAAATATGCATTTTTTTTTCACCCGTTCGGCTCCAGGCATGCATTGATTCCCAGGCGATAATTGTGAGGTGCTGTTCTATAGCGGCTTGAGTTATGTCTCTCTGTTGTACACAATGAGCCCATCCAAACAATATTTGATGAGGTTTCATTTGCCTGAGGTCCTGAGGCAAAGGCTTAGGTAAGATTATTAAATCTGAAGAATTAAATATCTCTTCCCTTGAAGCGATCCTTGAACCAAATTTTATAAAATACTCATCGTCATAACCAAAATTAAAGCCATAGCCTTTTTCAAATGTTATGCTGTATAAAAGATTCTCAGGAATTCTTGAAAGATGTTCAGGTAATATAGGGACTCTTCGCTCATTTTCTTTTAGAGATTTTCCGATTACACCAATCTTCATCTGATATTTTCCTTTCAAATTAAAAATATCCTCAATATGATATTTTTAAGAATACTAAATCAACCCTATGGTGCATTATAGATTCAGCCCCATGTTTTAATTTTTTATATATACTCTAAAAGATATGGGAAAATGAGTCAAGAGAAAACTTTTAATATCCTAATCATGTATGGATTGTAATTAATGTTTTAATGTATCTAAAAGACAGTTGTGAATTTGGGAAGGAAGTAATTTAAGATGTCAGAATAAAAACTTAAGCTAATGTGATCATAAGAATTTAAAAGTGAGTTTGGCTAGAATATTAAAGGAGTGGGACTCCAAATAGCTGGAAAAACAAAACTTTTTAAAAGATAGCTAGTGTACAAAATAGTTCGCAAATTGATTTAGGAGGACGAGCCATCGTAATATCTCCTTTTCAAGAGTTCAACCTTAAGAAAGGAGGTTTTTACTTACGATGGCTCAAGGAGATTATAAGGGATTA